>Ga0268262_10000119_pt1 | contig 97981 bp, 96 predicted proteins | sample TergutNc150P3_FD_190354 | JGI IMG/M metagenome (GOLD analysis project Ga0268262, IMG submission 190354) | Nasutitermes corniger P3 segment gut microbial community from laboratory colony in Florida, USA - Nc150 P3 (SPAdes) (version 2) | ecosystem: Host-associated > Arthropoda: Insects >... | reverse complement strand
AAAAAAATACAAAGAAAAATATTGCTTGATTATATAATAAAAAAGAGTGATAATAGAGATACGTTATGCAAGTGTTGTTACATCGTATACCTGAAAAATACCTTGAACGCTTAAATGAACCTGATAAAGGGCATGTTGAAACAGCGTTAAAAGGGCTGGAAAAAGAACCGCCGGAAGGAAACATTGTACCAGTAACAGGACAGCCTGGTTATTTCAGAATTACAATCGGAAGTTATAGGGCTTTGTTTAGGTACAAAGAGGATTATATTTTTGTTACGCATCTTGATCCACGAGGTCAAGTATACAACAAGAAGAATAAAGGATGCAAAAGATGACAACAGCAGTTTTAAGAAAAGAATTACATACAATGATTGACACAATACCGGAACAATCATTATCAGTAATAAAGCCTCTATTGAATTTTCTTTCCAATGATTATTGGAAACCTATAATAGAACCGGCAAGCCAAGAAGAAATAGAAATGATTGACGAAAGAATGAAGGATTACGAAAAAGATCCAACAAGTTTTAAGCCATTAAGACGGTAGGCTTTTTCCCTCTTACTTCAACACCGCCGCCCAAAAACGCAATTCCTGCGCTGACCAATGAACAATTAACAGGCGAAGACAGTCATACACACTTAAATCACTATCTACAACCGCTTCTGAAAAAACTGTTTTTATAACGCTTCCGGCTTTTAAGTATTCGTCGGGGAATTCCAGAATCCAACGGGATAACTTAACGCCGTCGTTTTCTTTTATATATTTAGTTACCGCGTTCTGAAAACTCTCGGCGTGAGACTTTACTACGGATATTTTTTCGTCTAACGCTTTCTTTCTGCCAAGAGCGGTGTTAACAAATTCAATCGCCGATTCCGCCTCGTCAGCCGCCAGAGTTGCGGCTAATGTATTGTCCGCCGTAAATTTAGCCAGGATTTTGTAAAACTTTTTTTGCGTGTCGATTATGGCAGCTATCGCGAGAGTTATCTCGTCCCTTAAATACGGAGGCGGGTCTTTTTCGCGCAAAAGACCCAATAATACATGGACAGATTCTACATTGTGATATATGCCGAGAGCCTCAGCGCCCATGATTTTTAGCCGCGGGTTATCGGAACTTAAAATTAAATTTTCAATCTCAGGACGGAATTGCTCGTCTTTCATTTTCGCAAGAGCTATTACCGCTTCCCCCGCGAGCATATAATCCTTCGATTTAGTGATTTCGCGAAGTATGGGAATAGCATCGGTACAATTATGCTTTCCTAAAATACGCGCGGAAATATACGCGGTGGTGTACGGATTGTTTACCACATCGTCGAGTAACGCTTTTTCCGCCTTCTTACTCAACTTACGATGCATTTCTAACGCTCTTATCGCTTCCATGCGCGTCGCAAGTTTCGGCGAGTATGCTCGTTCCAGTAAGCCGTCAATCGCAAGGTGGGAAGGGGTGTCGTGTAATTCGCCGAGAAGCATATTCTCTTCCGATGAATCTTCCGCTTTGTTTAGTTTGCCTAACAGGCTTATCGCGCGAAGGTCTCTGAAAGAAAAAATAACTTCAAGCGCATTTGTCAGCGGAAGGGAACCCAAGGGTCTCATTTTTTTATGCATGGAAAGGGCAAGGATCGTAAGCCCCAGCAATATTAAAAAAAGAATTTTAAACGACAAAAAAGATGAAAGACCGACAAATCTTAAGAAGTCAAGAAGAAGACCCGCTAAAAACGAACCGCTTGCGCCGGCAATGCCTAAAATAAAAAAATAGAGAATTCCCATGTCGAGCATTTTTTCCTGCGGAATCAGTCCGAAAAAATATGTTTGCGCGATTCCCTCAGAACCGAGAAAACCGAAGTTCAGCATAAAAAATAAAAATGACAGAAAAAGAATGGAACCGGCTACGTTTTCAATCGCCGTTTGCGGAATAAAAATAACGGGGATTAAACATATAAGTCCTAAAATCACGCAAACAAGGAAAAGCGGCTTTGCGCCGATTCGGTCTACCAAAAATTTAACAAATAAGCCTATCATAAGATAGCCGAGTCCGCCAAAGACTGAGTACAGGGAAATTAATCCGTCATTGTGTCCAAACACTTCGCGCGCGTAAACAACGACGAATGTTCGCGTAACGCCGGATACAAGAACGATAAGCAGGAAAATAATTAAAAAATGCCGCAAATTATTGTCGGAAAAAGCGTCTTTAAAAATATCGGCAAGCTTTGTTTCCTTTTTTGCCGGGAGCTTTGACTCGTCGTTCTTTTCCCGCTGAGTTGAAGGTTCAGGCACTTTTCTGATTATATATCCGCTTATTACGCCTGTGATTACTCCGAGAAACAATAAAATCGAAAATATAAAAATCGGCGGTTCCATACCAAGAACCATCGCTATTAAAAAACTGCCGAACATTCCTATCGCGCTGTTGATGATTTGAATCTGCGTCATGTAACTGCCGCGATCGGGTCCGCTTGCTAATAAACTTAAAACGGGATTATTCCCAACCATTCCTACGCCGCGGAAAAGATGAAAAAGAAGCACTCCAAGCATGACTAACAAAAGAGCAATGTTTCTGTGTCCGGCGTAATCAACAAACGGAGCGGCGACGGCGAGCAGCATACACAGAGATCGTACTATCCATGTGAAACTGAAAATACCAATTATCGAAAAACGCTTTGACAATAGTTTGCCAAGCGGGAGCAGTAACAACGAAATGTAAAAAGTTGCGCTCATAAGCCCGATATAGGTTGATGAAGCGTCCAGTCTGAGAGCGAATAATGTTATAATTATTCCTACCAGCAAATTCCATGAAACAGCGTTAAAAACATTGAAAAAATTGTATGTATCTCGCGCTTTGCTCAAGCGGTATGGAGATAATTGCGTCGCCATATATTCAAATTTTATCAATCTGAAAAACAAAATACAAGTGAGTATAAATATAAGTAAAAAATTTTTATATTAATCTCTGTCTTGTATTTTTTTTTAATTTGCGGTATAGAATAAGAATGATTAAAGAAGCGATTACAATGGCGGCAAAGAGAGAGGATCTCTCCTATGAATGCGCCGAAACTGTTATGAATGAAATCATGGAAGGGAAAGCCAGCGAAATTCAGATGGCGGCTTACCTTGCGGCAATGTCCGTGAAAGGCGAGACTATTGATGAAATTACCGCGTCCGCCGCTGGAATGCGCAAACACTGCGTCAGGGTATTGCATGACATGGACGTACTGGAAATTGTCGGCACAGGCGGAGATCATTCCAATTCCTTCAATATATCCACTACTTCCGCGCTGGTTACTTCCGCGGCTGGATTTCCCGTCGCAAAACACGGCAACCGCGCGGCTACAAGCAGAACAGGCTCCGCGGACGTTCTTGAAGCCCTTGGCGTCGATATAACAATCCCGCCTGAGCAAAGTTTGAATCTTTTAAAAACTATCAATCTTTGTTTTCTCTTTGCGCAGAATTATCATATCTCGATGAAGTATGTCGCTCCGGTCAGGCGAGAGCTTGGTATTCGCACAATTTTTAATATACTCGGTCCTTTGGCAAATCCAGCGGGCGCGAACATGGAATTGTTAGGCGTGTACGAACTTGAACTGGTTGAACCTATGGCGAAAGTTTTGTGCAACCTTGGAGTAAAAAGAGGAATGGTTGTTTACGGGCAGGACGGGTTAGACGAAATATCTCTCGGCGCTCCCACTACAGTCTGCGAATTACGCGACGGGTTTATTAAAAGTTATGAGATTGAGCCGGAACAATTTGGATTTGAACGCTGTAAAAAAGAAGATCTGTTAGGCGGAACGCCGCCTGAAAACGCGCAGATAACAAGAAGTATTCTTGCGGGAGAAAAAGGTCCAAGGCGAAACGCTGTTCTTCTTAACTCCGCCGCGGCAATTCACATAGCAAAACCGGAAATAAGCATAAAGGAAGCCGTCAATATTGCGGCGGGGACAATAGACTCAGGCAAGGCAAACGAACAGCTTAAACTTTTTATCTCTATGTCGCAGAAGAATAATCTGTAGGAGTCTCCCTATTGAAAAATCCGCCTGCTATTTTAGGTAAAATCGCGTCAAGTACGCTGGTTCGGGTAGAAAGGGCAAAACAAAATCTTCCTATTGAACAGGCGCAAGAGCGGGCGATTAAGTTTGCCTCGGCGGAACACACTGATGATAAACGCCTGCCTTTTGAGAACGCGCTTGCCGCCCCCGGGCTTTCATTTATCTGCGAGGTAAAAAAAGCTTCGCCTTCAAAGGGCGTAATAGCGGAAAATTTTCCATGGTTGGAAATTGCGAAGGATTACGAAGAAGGCGGAGCCTCGGCGATTTCCGTTCTGACAGAGCCTGAGTTTTTTTTGGGAAGCGATAATTACTTACGCGAAATTTCTTCCGCCGTGAAAATCCCGACGCTTAGAAAAGATTTTATTATTGACAAATACCAAATTTACGAGGCAAAACTATTGGGAGCAAGAGCGATACTTTTAATCTGCGCCCTGCTGGAACAAGAAACGTTAGCTGATTTTATTGCCGCCGCAAGTGCGCTGTCTTTGGATTGTCTTGTGGAAATTCACAGCGAGGAAGAAGCGCAGGAAGCTCTTGCGGCGGGAGTGCATATCATCGGCATAAACAACCGCGACCTTACCACGTTTAATGTTGATACAGGACTGACATCCCGTTTAAGAAATCAACTTCCCTCTAGGATACTGACTGTCGCGGAGAGCGGGATAAAAACAGCGGACGATATTCGCGCCGTAAAAGATACCGGAGTGGACGCGGTTTTAATCGGCGAAAGTTTAATGCGAGCCGCTGATAGAAAAGCTTTTTTAAAAGAGCTGTTATCTGTTTAAATAAAAAAGCTCACCGCCTGTTTTTAAGCAATGAGCTTTTTATCGGATAAGCGTTTAATTGTTTACAATCAAGCAAGGAAAGTAATTTTCTTGTTTATGATAACTGTAATAATGTCGATGATCCAGCCAATTCCAAAGATACCGCCTGTAATAAGCCAAAGAATACCGATAATTACTTTGCCGCGAAGTATGCGGTTGATTCCCTGAACTATCGGATCAAAAAAGATGGTAAGGATAACATTTGCGATCCAACCAAGTTTATCAATTGCCGTTTTTGCCATATAAAACTCCTTATAAAAATTTATTTAAGTATACAAGGATTTAATAAAAATATCAAGAAATTTCTTATTGCCGCATACAAGCAATGTCTTAACGGAAAAACCGCTCCTGTCAATTTGTATGCAAATATGCTACATTATAGCCATGCTTATTAAAGTATGCGGATTGTTCCGCGATGAAGACATCGATTTTGCTAACGAATCGCAAATAAATTACGCCGGTTTTGTGTTTGCAAAAAGCCCAAGACAGGTTTCCGCTCCTCTTGCCCAATATCTGCGTTTCCGTCTTGCGGACGGGATTATTCCCGTCGGCGTATTTGTAAACGCTCCTATCGCTTCCATTACGGAATTGTACCATAACGGCGTTATTTCCATCGCACAGCTTCACGGCGACGAAGATGAAGGTTATATCGCGCAGTTAAAAAAATTAAGCGCGGCAAATATCAGGCAAACTGCTATCCCGCCGATTAAAGTGATAAAAACATTATTCTTCGGCAGTGAAACTTTTAACTCGCAGTTAAAAAAATTGTCAAATATTGTAGATTATTTTTTAATTGATTCAGGCGCGGGCTCCGGCAAAACATTCGATTGGAAACAACTCGACGCGGTTAAGCTGTCAAAACCCTGGTTTTTGGCGGGCGGCATCAATATTAGTAATATAAAACAGGCAATGAAGCTTAATCCGTTTGCCATTGATGTTTCAAGCGGCGCGGAAACAGATGGTATAAAAGATCGGAAAAAAATATTAGAATTAACTGAAACTTTAAGACAAGGATAACTTTTATGAAAGACGAGAAAAAATTCTCCGGCAGGTTTGGAGATTACGGCGGGCAATACATTCCCGAAACATTGATGAATGAGATCATCAATCTTGAAAATGCCTATAACCATTACAAAGACGATCCCGCTTTCAAAGCGGAGTTAAACGATCTTTTAAAAAATTACGCGGGACGCCCTTCCCTCCTCTACTACGCTGAAAAAATGACCCGCGATCTCGGCGGGGCGAAAATTTATTTAAAGCGCGAGGATTTAAACCACACAGGCTCCCACAAGATCAACAATGTACTTGGGCAGACACTGCTCGCGAAAAAAATGGGCAAAACAAGAATTATCGCCGAGACGGGAGCGGGGCAGCACGGTGTCGCGGCGGCGACTGCGGCGGCGCTTCTGGGAATGGAGTGCGAAATTTTCATGGGGAAGGAAGATACCGAGCGTCAGGCGCTTAATGTCTACCGCATGGAATTGCTTGGCTCAAAAGTTAATCCTGTAACAACGGGAACGATGACGCTCAAGGACGCGGTAAATGAAACAATGCGCGAATGGGTAAGCCGTGTTCATGATACTCATTATGTGCTTGGCTCTGTGATGGGACCTCATCCCTTTCCCGTAATTGTGCGCGATTTTCAGGCGGTGATAAGCAAGGAGGCAAAGGAGCAGATACTTGCGGCGGAGGGGAAACTTCCCGCCGCCGTGCTTGCATGTGTCGGAGGCGGAAGCAACGCTATGGGTATGTTTTACAATTTTATAAATGATAAGGGAGTGAAGCTGATTGGCTGTGAAGCGGCGGGCTTGGGTGTCGATACGGAAAAACACGCGGCATCAATCGCGAAGGGGCAAGTGGGTATCTTCCATGGAATGAAATCTTATTTTTGCCAGAACGAGGAAGGGCAAATCGCTCCCGTGTACTCAATATCGGCGGGGCTGGATTATCCGGGTATCGGTCCTGAACACGCATGGCTCTATGACACAAAGCGTGCGGAGTACGCGCCCGTCACCGACGAAGAAGCGGTCTGCGCTTTTGAATATCTTTCCCGCACAGAGGGAATTATTTGCGCGATAGAAAGCGCCCACGCTGTCGCCCACGCTCAAAAAATAGCGCGTAATTTTTCCGCCGATGAAAGCATGATTATCTGCCTTTCAGGCCGCGGCGACAAGGACGTGGCGGCAATTGCCCGTTACCGGGGGAGGTCTTTAAGTGAGTAACATACAAAACGCTTTTAAAAACGGCAAGGCATTTATCGGCTTTGTTACGGGCGGAGACCCAAATGTTGAAAAATCAAAAGAGTTTATCATGCAGATGATAAAAGCAGGCGCGGACATAGTAGAGATTGGTATTCCTTTTTCTGATCCAATTGCGGAAGGACCCGTAATTCAGGAAGCGAATAACCGCGCCCTTGCCGCCGGGACAACCGTGGAAAAATTATTCACCCTTGTCGCGGATTTGCGAAAAGAGACAAGCGTTCCCCTTTTATTCATGACATACGTCAATCCGGTTTTTCATTACGGATACGATGCTTTTTTTAAACGTTGCAAAGATGTCGGTTTAGACGGAATCATCATCCCCGACTTGCCGTTTGAAGAACAACCGCCTGTGAAAGAAGCGGCGAACAAACACGGTATCGATCTTGTTTCGCTAATCGCTCCAACTTCACACGAGCGGATAAAAGAAATCGCCAAGACCGCGGAAGGTTTTATCTACCTTGTTTCTTCGATGGGCGTAACAGGTATGCGTTCCGAAATAACCACAGACCTTGCCTCAATTACCGCGGCGATAAAATCCGTAACATCGACGCCCATCGCAATAGGCTTTGGTATTCACACCCCGCAGCAGGCGGCGCAAATGGCGCGCATTGCGGACGGAGTAATTGTAGGTAGCGCACTTGTAAAATTGTCCGCGCAGTACGGAGCGGAAGCCGCGCCGCACATTTACAGCTACGTAAAGGAAATGAAAGAAGCCGTTGCCAAAGCATGATTAAGTCCCTTTCTTCGCTTATCTTTTCTCTTCGTTCGTGTTGGTTCGTGTTTGTTCGTGGTAGAATTCTTCCCTTGATTTTATTTTCTCTTCTAACCACTTCACTTACAGGGTGCGTAAAACAAAAACACGGACTCACCATCATAGACTCTACGCTCTCTGTCGGCGTGGAAATCGGCTACCCGCCCATGGAATACTACGACACCGACGGCGTTACTCTCATCGGCTTCGACATTGAGCTTACAAAAGCCATCGCCGACAAATTGGGATTAACCGTTAATTATATCGACACCGCATGGGATAGCATTTTTGCGGGATTGGAAACAAACAAGTACGACATTGCGGTTAATATAACCATTTTACCGGAACGGTCGCGAAGATTTAATTTTACCAAACCTTACATCGACAGTTCCATGACCATTGTTACCGCAAAAAATTCTTCCGTAAAAGTTGAAAAACCCGAAGATATCGAAGGGTACAGAGCGGCTTATCAAGGCGACACTACGGCACAGTATTTTACGGAAAGGTTAAAGAATAACGGCGTTACATTTACACCATTCTCCTACGATAAAATAACAAACTGCTTTGACGATCTTGCCCTTGGGCGTGTCGATTTAATTGTCGTAGACAACATTGTCGCTTACGATTACGCGGGGAAAGAAGACAGTCCCTTTGAAATTGTATGGCAGGGCTCGTCCGGCGAATTAATCGGGATTTGTTTAAAAAAGGGAAACGACGCTTTAACCGCCGCGATTGACAACGCTCTGGACGAATTGTTTAAGGACGGTACAATGCGGGAAATATCCCTTAAAATATTTAACCGCGATTTGGTTTCGCCGGCGAGAGATTTCTGATATAATTACTGTATGGAAGAAATAAAAGAATTATATACGCTGATTAAAAAAGCCAAACACCTTGTCGCTCTTACGGGCGCGGGTGTTAGCACGCTTTCGGGTATCCGCGACTTTCGCGGCAAGAACGGTCTTTACAACGATATGGACGCAGAGAAAATTTTTGACATCAACTACTTTGAAAGAGACCCGTCGTTTTATTACAAAATGTCCGGTGATTTCATTTACAATCTTGATGAGAAAGAAGCATCCATTGTTCATATCGTTCTTGGAGAACTTGAACAGCGCGGCTACTTAAAGGCGTTGATTACTCAAAACATCGATCTTCTGCATCAAAAGGGCGGAAGTAAAAATGTGATAGAGATTCACGGCTCGCCTTCAATGCATTATTGTATGCGGTGTTCAGGCGTAAGAGTGAGTTATGAAGAAGTAGCGGCTATTGTCCGCAAGGGAGAGATGCCTAAGTGCCCGAAGTGCGGCAGGGTATTAAAACCGGCTATCACTTTTTTCGGCGAAGGGCTTCCGGCGGACGCGTTAAGGCAGGCGGTGACGGAATCGCAAGAAGCGGACTTAATGCTTGTGCTGGGAACAAGTCTGACTGTCTTCCCTGCCGCGGGTATGCCGGAGTATACTTTGCGAAACGGCGGTAAGGTTGTTATCGTTAACAATATGCCAACACCGCTGGACGGCAGGGCATTACTCCACTTTGATGATCTTGGTTCTGTCTTTGAGGAATTGCAAAATTGTTTACACTCGGAAAGTTAAGTTCGGTTTAATTTATCCAACGCTCTCTGCACTCGCTCCACGGACTTCTCCGCTCCAAGTATGCGAAGCGATCCAAAAAGCGGCGGACTTACCCGACTGCCTGTAATCGCGACGCGCAGGGGCATCATAAGGTCGCCAAGTTTTATTTCCCTCTTTTCCGCTTCCGCTTTTATAAACTCCTCCGCCTGTTCGTCGCTCGGCGCCTGCGCCAATTCGCGCACAAGTGTCTTGCCTATCTGCAAAATCTCAACCGTTTTGGCAAGGTCGCTCTTTTTGGGAATAAATTCTTCAGGCGCGGGGACTTCGGGCTCGGTGAATAAGTAGGCTATTTTTTCAGGGACTTCGTTAAGGAAGACAAGCCGCTCCTTTACAAGCGGCATTGCGGCGGTAAAAATTTCCCTCTGCTGTGTTGACGGTTCGCTCTTTGCGCCGCCGAACAATCCCGCTTCTATCGCAAACGGCAGGCAAAGAGAGGCAAGCTCCTCATCGCTCATCATTCTGATATACTGCCCGTTGTACCATTCAAGTTTTTTGTAATCAAAAACCGCGGGCGCTTTATTTAGTTTTTCAAGACTGAAACGCTGAGCAAGTTCTTGCGGGGTGTAAATTTCTTTGCCTTCCTCGTAAGAAGCGCCCAAAAGAGCGATGTAATTTATCAGCGCGGCGGGAAGATACCCCTGCTTACGGAATTCATCAATGCTTGTCGCGCCGTGGCGTTTGGAAAGCTTTTTACCGTCCTGCCCCATGACCATCGGAAGGTGGCAGAACTCAGGGGGCGTCCAGCCAAAGGCGCGGTACATGATCACATGCAAGGGCGTGGACGCAAGCCATTCCTGAGCGCGAAGAACATGTGTCACTTCCATTAAATGATCGTCCACAACATTCGCAAGGTGGTAGGTGGGGAAGCCGTCCGATTTTAACAGGACGGGATCGGGGTTAATGTCGTCGTTCTTCCATTCAATGTCGCCTAACAGATGATCATGAAAGCGGGTCGTCTCGCCTAGCGGAATTTTTAATCTGACGGTGCATGGTTCGCCCGCGGCGGCTCTTTTTGCGGCATCAGTGGGATCGATGTTGCGGCAGAGGCGGTCGTAACCGCTCTCCGAGGAGTGAGCGGCTTCCCTTTCCTGCCGCACTTTTTCAATTCTTTCCGACGAACAAAGGCAATAGTACGCCTGACCTTTATCAAGAAGCTCCTGCGCGTATTTTTTATAGTGAGCGGTGCGCTCGGACTGCACATAGGGACTGAATTGTCCGCCGACATCGGGACCCTCGTCCCATTTTATTCCCAGCCAGTCAAAGGTGTCGTAAAGATTTTTCACATAACTTTCGTCATAGCGGGTTCTATCGGTATCCTCTAGGCGCAGGATAAATTTTCCGCCGCCTGAACGGGCAAAGAGGTAATTAAAAAGCGCCGTTCTTATTCCGCCGATATGTTGAAGCCCCGTAGGGGAAGGCGCGTATCTGTCTCGTATACTCATTAGGTTATTGTAGCAGAAAAGTGGGGGTTATAAAAGCAGCGATAGACATCTGTTGTATATACCACTAATTGATAATAGTTTTTTATCATGCTATATTTACTTTATGGACGATGTTATTATCGAATTTAATGAAGCGGCGTTTAGACATAATATTGAAAAAGAGGATATTTTGTGTGCCTATATGAACAGAATATATGATGCTGTTGTTGAGGAACTACCTGAAAAGTATGCGGTTATTGGCTTTGATCGTGCGGGAAACCCTCTTGAAATTTTGTATAATTCGATAGATGATAATACTATTAGCATTTTTCATGCGATGAGGATTCGTAATAGTTTTATAAAAATGCTTGATCTTTAGAAGATGTGACTGCCTTAAAGCATGTCACCCAATTCACTTTGCCGCTTATACGGCGTAATATAGAGGATTAAAATGGCAAGAATGACAGAAGAAGAAGCGTTGGCGCTTGACGATTTTGTTACTAATAATGAAATTAAACTTGGTCCTAACGGGAGCGGCTGGCTTAGTCAACGAGAATTGCGTATGTTAGGCATTACTACAAAGACAGTGAATTACCTTTTGACCAAAGCAAGAACGGATAATAAAACACCTGCACAGATTATTGATGAACTGGTTGGAAAAGAAATAGCCGCTGTTTCTGCTTAATTCTACCTACTCATTTTTTTCATAGTGAAGGCAAAATTATACCCTATAAATTAAGAATCACACTAAAAGCAGCGACTATACATTATTATATGATAATGGTATAATAAATATATCGAGGGCTGGTTATGCAAAAAGCAAAAATTAAAACTATAGAAAAGTACCTTACTTCTTTACCGGATTCCGCATCGGAACAAGTGGTTGCTTTTGTCAGTTACTTAAACTATATGAAAAATGTAGACAGCGAATACCCATATCCCGATGAATACGCGGCAATTAAACAATATCGTCAAAAAAAAGACAAGCTATATTCTTGGGACGATGTTCAAGGTAAACTTTAATGTCTTACTGTCTGCAAATTCAAGATAAAGCAATAAAATCAATAAAGAAAATATCAGAACCGCATAAAACATTAATTAAAAGAAAAATAGAAATGTTAAAAAAATTTACAAAAGATATGCCAAATATTAAAGCCTTACAGGGCGCTTATAAAGGATTATATCGCTTGCGTATTGGTAGTTATCGTATTCTCTTTGATGTGGCAGATAAATCCACAATAGTTATACTTAATGTTTTTGACAGAAAAGAAGGATATTAAAAAAACGCCGCCGCTAACCACTAAAAGTGGTCAGGGGCGGCATTATGATTAAACAATGTCAGGTCGTATTATTCTGCTTCTTCTATTGTAATTGTGAAATTTTTAACATAGTACGTTGTTGTACTGCTGTTGTTCTCGTGAGTGCTTAGATACAAATAGGGAGTATCATCTGTGGGTGTTCCCGTCCATGTTCCGCTCATGTTGTACCAAGTACTCGCCGCGGCATTTGATATGGGAGTTCCCACTGAAGGATAATCACTATTGTTTATCTGCCAGTTTAATGTTCCTGCGGCTCCTACACGCATAACATCAGCAGAGAAAGTAATCTTTCTATTTTGATCTTTGATACTTGAAAGACTGGATAACGCCACAGCCCACGCTTCAGCACCGCTTGGATTTACAACTTTCAATAAGTCACCGCTTACGCCAGGCAGATTTACAATCCGGTAACCAACCGAACTGGAAAGGTTTGGTATATCCGAATTACTATTGTAAGCATCGTGTGAACTTTTTACGGTTTCTCCGGTTTCTCCGATAACAAGATTGGCGCTTACAATGCCAAGTTCGTTGATATAATCGGTTACACCCCACCCGCAATTAAGAACCAAGTTTTTATTTCCTCCGGCTATAAAACCGCTGTAGGTTTCAAGGGCAGCTGGAAGGGGAATAATTATTTTCTTTGTCGTTGGATCGTATGTAACGCCAGCTTTGAAGGTATTACCACCTACCTCTTTCCATTGATAAATAATAAGGTTTACATCGTCTGTACCCGCTTCTGCAGAGGTCGGCCACCACCTATTGTTGGCTTCATCTTGCCAAACAAGGTAAAGAACCGGAGTTGGGGCTCTGACAACCAAGTCATTATCAAACACAATCTCAAGTTGCGCGCCGGGGGTTTTTGCGGAAGTATACGCGGTATTATTCAACTTCCACACCGCCTGTTTTTGATTAGGTGTTGAATCGGAATTATACCCGGGAACACATGTGCCCATGTTTCCGGTAATGTTGTTGAGCGGTTTCGGAACAATAACACTAACGCCTGCAATACCAAAATCATCAATATTTTTACAAGGACCATTATTAATCCACCAACAGCCAAGAATGAAATTGATAGCGGTTGCGTCGGTAAATTTTGGGTCCTTAATTATCTTTGAAAGATTAACTGATATTTTATTTGTAACAGTATTCCATGAGGCAACATCCCAATCAAATTCCCATTTTTCTGTATCCTCATTCCAGCCTGAAATGGTAGTTTCTTCTTGCCACCACAATTCCCTGACAGGATCCTGCCATACAAAAACAAGCTTGGTGGTGCCGGTCTCAATGTTAGACGCATCAAGCAAAGTAAATTCAAATTTCGCGCCCAGTTTTCTTGCGTTCGCAATATTATCCGCAGACAAACTCCATACTGCATGCCTATATTCAGTCGAAAAGCCGTCTTCTTTATAACCGTAGGTGAAGTCGCTTACATTTCCCGCAAGCGCCGCTTTGGCAGTGTCTTTAAGGGAAATCTTAAAGTCGCTGATGGTCGCCATGATCTGACCATTGGGAATATCAGCAGGTATTGAACCGTAGTCTTGCAGCCACTCAGGGTGAACATCATTTTCATATCTTAATACCTCGGTAAACTGCAAAATAACTTCTTTATAATCCAGCAAGTCATAAGATCTACTGGCATCATTGCCGATATCCAAGTTAACGGTTCTAGTAAAAACGCCTTCGGTAATTGTTATTTGATTGCTACCTTCATTTCCCCCAAGATATACCCATTTATCATCATTGGTTAGTCCTTGAACCTCAATTTGAACATGAGACAAAGTCGTGTCAAGTGTTCCGCTTATCGTTATGGTATATCTGTTGTGGGTTCCCTTCACTAACCTGCTGACATTAGTGGGAAAGTCTTTTACTAATACAGACATGCCGGAAGCATACTGTTCGCCTCGCTGAGGTCCGTTATTATCAGTAACTGCCCAACGGTTAGCCCGTAAAAAGATAGTGTCAAAAGTACGCGGCGTAAGTTCTGTTGATGTTACATTATTTCCTTGCGCATCGGTATAAGAAACAGGTTCATCAAGAGTAATTCCTTCGCCGTCACTGGCAATAGAATCCAGGCTGTTACCGTCTACTACTGCGGTAAATTCATCGCCCTTATCCGTCTCAATCGTTAACGTGCCGTCTGTGCTGATGGTTTTGACTTTACCGGAAACGTGTCTGGTTCTACCATCTCTTCCTTTAACACTCATCTTAACACGGTCGTTTTGATAAGCGTTTCTGGCGTTTCTGGCATATCTGGCTGATATGGAGGCGGGTACGTCGCTTCCGATAGAAATAGAATAACTGTTGCCTAAAACATCTTTACTCGTGTATTGTCCCGACCCTACGGGAGTGCTAATGGTTACAGTCGCCGTTCCGAATTTGGTATTATCCACTGTCGATGTCGCTCTTACGGTAAGCGTTGTCAGAGCTTCAGAAGCGGATACAGTAAGTAATCCGTTTTGGGTAATAGTAGTTCCATTGTTTACATTTATCTGCTCAATTGACCAAATAACGGTTTGCGCGGGATTGTTTGTTCCGCTAACTGTCGCTTCAAATAATTGTGTTAATTGTGTTCCGTTTTTTATAATTGTTGCGGTAGCGGGAGTTACCCCTACACTGGTAACAGTTGGCGCGACAAAAGTACCGGGACCATTGCTGGTTACTGCCGCATTAAAGGTTGTAATTGCGGCATTCAAAGTTGACACTGCGGTATCTACTCCATTCTTTGTCGCGTTGGTATTGTTCACTACGGCAGTTGCGCTTTCAATAGCCGTTCTTAAAGCTTCAACTTGCGCGGAAGTAGCCCACGGTAAACCAACGGGAACTTCATTTTTGTTTGCAGCTACCCGTGCGCTGTTTTTTGCGGTATTAGCGGCGGTAATTGCGCTATTTAACGCGGTTCTGTCCGGCTTCGTTCCTTGTTTTTTGGTAGCGTTAAATGTATTTATGGCATTAGTAAGAGCGAGGTAGGCTGAATCTATGGCGGATTGACCGCTGGCGTTTTCCAACGCGGTGATTGCCGCGTTCAGTTCATTAAGAACAGACTCGCTTACCCAGTATTCCAGCGGGCTGACATCATCGCCGCTAGCGGCTGTTTTTACCCCTTGTTTATCGGCTTTAGCATCGGTTATTAACGCGGTTTTTTCTTCAGCAGTAAAGGATGTTTTTGTACCTGTCTGCCACGCGCTTTTAAAGGTTATTATTGCGGATTGTAAAGCGGTTTTCGCCGCGTCCAATTGGGACGCAGATGACGAGGAAAGAGCGGCTATCGCCGTATTAATTGCGCTTTCAAAAGCAGTCATTACTTCCTGTGTTACCCAATACGCGTTCAGAGCTACATTTCCGGCGGCTGTGTCTACTTTCGCCTGTGTTTTTACTTCTTCCGCCTCGGTAATTATAACGGAAAGATCAACGGTGTTATCAAGACCGGTAATTGTGGCGGTGGGATTGCTCACAACACTGCCGGAATAGCCGGCGCGAGTTACCGTTACAGTAATTGTTGAACCTACATCAGCTATTTGTATTGTATATATGTTACTGTTTGTACCGATATTTGTTTCACCGCGTTTCCACTGGTAGGAAATGGTTCCGCTGCCGCCAAGAAGGGAAGTATTAGCCGTAAGTATTTGTCCTACTTTGGCGGTTCCGCTTATACTTACCGTTCCGGTTAAGGGTGACGGTTTTGGTTTTGGAGTCGGTTCATCGGCTGTCGTGCCGTTATCGCAGGTAATAAAAGAAAATACAATTACCGCTATAAACGCAATAACTCCGATTAATTTGAACAATTTTTTCATAGAATATTCTCCTTAATATAGAAGGATAAAACTTTTAGGAAGATAAAAAAGCTAGGGATTTACATAGGTTGATATTTAAGATAAATTGGGGATTTTTTATTGGATTACCAAAAAAAATTCAAATTTAAAAGTAAATATATTAAAAAATCATGAAATAAAAAAAATTATTTTAAAAAATTTCAAAATCAAATATTTGTAATGTAGACTTACCATAACCTTGCAAGTAATTTGCGCCGATAGATAATGTTACAATTTTTTCTTTATCAAAATCGAACTTGTATTGCGCCCAATAGTCGGGCAGAAATATGCTTGAATACGGTATATCAACATTAATAACCTGATTACGGATAGTTGAGAATACATAAATATAACTGAAAAAAATCTCCCCTGTGTGCGATTCCGTCGTATGGAATTCTACCTGCCACGGTTTCCCGTCTCCTCTGGCTTTGAACCGTATTCCGTTTGCTTTTCTTAATCGTTGATTTAACATTGTCGTATGCATATCCGCATAAATAGTGTGGATGTCATTTTTTGTTTTTACCAAATGTGTTTTTAAGTTAAGAACATCAACGGCTGCTCCGTCAATTTTTGTCCGGGATAAAAAAATTTTTGCCGTAGATTTCCCTTTTTCGGTTTCTCTTTCCACATCGGTATAGGAATAGAAACCCAGAATATTAACCGGTATCTTCCCCATTGCCGCTGGCTGGGCTGTTTTGGCATTTGCCGTGTAGTTAGCAAAAAGCCCATGCAGACTTTGTACACCCAGTTTTTTATACAATTTAGTACGGTGAAAATCCACTGTGGCATTGCTTATTTTCAGCCTATAAGCTATTTCTTTGGGCGAAACGCCTTCAAGCAGCATGTCAAAAATTTCCCGTTCGCGCGGCGTAAGGCTTTCCAGCCGTTCCGTGGGGGGGGGGGGGGGGGTATTTAACATCATAAAATTCCTTCACTTATAAAACTTCCCTTCATATGAAAATAATACACAATTTCTCGGAAAAAAGCTAGAGATATGACAAAATTCGCGGTTTTGTCATATATTTTCTTTTTTTCTATATTTCATTATAATTATCTTATATCGGCGCAATCAGGAGGGTTTTATGGCAAAAGGGAAAAAAGATAAATTATCGGACAAATTGTTTTTTAAGCTGAAAAATTGCTGGGAAGGAATTGATAAAAAGACGGAAAAAGAAGTTGAGGAACTTGCCGAATCTTACAAGCAATTTTTAAATACGGGAAAAACAGAGCGCGAATGTACTGCGGCGGCTTGCGAAATTCTTGAGAAAAACGGTTTTGTAAATATCGACACTTTAAAAGAAAAAAAATTTACGGCGGGCATGAAGGTTTATCAGAATATCCGGGGGAAGTCCGTCATCTCCGCCGTCGTCGGGAAAAAGCCCGTCATCGAGGGCTGTAATATTCTGGGCGCTCATATAGATTCCCCCCGCCTTGATTTAAAGCAAAACCCCCTTTACGAAGAAAACGAACTTGCACTGTTTGACACTCACTACTACGGCGGCATAAAAAAATACCAATGGACGACCATACCGCTTTCCATGCACGGCGTATTTGTAAACGAAGCCGGTAAAAAAACGACCATCAACATCGGCGAAGAACCCGGCGATCCTGTTTTCACGATTACGGATCTTCTGCCCCACCTTGCAAAAGAGCAAATGGAAAAAAAAGCGTCGCTGGTGGTAGAAGGCGAGGACTTGGATATTCTTGCGGGTTCGCGTCCCTACTCGGATAAAGACGAAAAAGAAAAAGTAAAACTGTACCTGCTTGATCTGCTGAATAAAAAATACGGTATTACGGAAAAAAACTTTGCAAGCGCGGAGATTGAATTTGTTCCCGCCTTCAAGGCAAGCGATGTCGGTTTGGACAGAAGTTTAATCGGTTCTTACGGACACGACGACCGCTGCTGCGCGTTTCCCGCCCTGCAGGCTGTCACCGCTATTGCGCGCGAAAAAGCCGCTCCCAACAAAACATTAATTTGCTATCTTTCAGACAAAGAAGAAATCGGCTCCGTTGGAAACACAGGCGCGCGTTCTGTCAGCTTTGAAAATTTCATCGCGTTCCTTTGCGGCGGCTCTCAGGCGGACTTACGGCTGTGTTTCTCGCGCTCCGCCATGTTATCCGCCGATGTCAACGCGGCGTTTGATCCCACCTACGCAAGCGTATTCGACAAAAACAACGGATCGTTTATCGGGAAGGGAATAGTGCTTTCAAAGTACACAGGCTCAGGCGGCAAGAGCGGAGCGAGCGATGCCAACGCGGAATTCTGCGCGAAGGTGCAGGCGATTATGAGCAAGAACAAAGTTCAGTGGCAATTCGGCGAATTGGGAAAAGTAGACAAGGGCGGCGGCGGGACAATCGCATTGTATGCCGCCAACTTGGGAATAGAAGTTATTGATTGCGGTATTCCTGTATTGTCGATGCATTCGCCGTTTGAGGTTATCAGTAAGATTGATCTTTACACGACGTATAGGGGATATGTCGCTTTTTATAGGGAAGCATAGTATTTAGTTACAAATAATTTAATAGTTGGCTTTTTTTCCTATAAATGATATATTTACTATATGGGAAATATAAAAAAACAGACAACAATAAAAGAGGATACTGGAAAGTTATTGCTTGACTTAGGTAAACTGGTATTCGCCGGTCTTTTTCTTGGAGGCATCTTGCGTGGTGAAGTACCGCAAATGATACTGGTTATTGGTGGATTTGCAGTAGCCACTGTATTTTGTATAGTTGGTCTTTTTCTTGGAACAAGAGAGAAAAAAAATGGAGAAATCTGCAATTCTCCGGCAAAATAGGAGCAAAGATATGGGAATGGAAATTTTATTATTAGGTGCGCTTATGGTTGGTGTTCCGGTTATGATTATCGGTTTTGTAGCAGCTTGGCGTGAACGTCATTATAATGAACAGGCACAGTAACAAAAAATTTTTATTAATACTTGCTCCCTTCGACAGGCTCAGGGAGCGCCTTCTTTCTCCCTCCATCTTACTCGCTTATAAGTTGTAAACTCAAATCTCTCTTGGTTCGCGCTGGTTCGTGTGGTTCGTGGTTAATTCTCTTCTTAACATATATTTCTTCAACAACACAAGAAAATCTTTTCGCGGCATCTCCTCCCCCCCAAGACTGATTAAATGCCTTGTCGGTATTTGGCAGTCAATGAAAGCGGCTCCTTGCGCAAAAAGTTTTTCCGCGAAACTTAGGAAGGCGGCTTTTGAGGCGTTGGGGACATTGGCGAACATTGATTCGCCGCAGAAAATTTTTCCAAGCAGTAATCCGTAACAGCCGCCGACAAGGGTTCCGTCCTGCCACGCTTCGGCGGAATGTGCAAAGCCAAGGTGATGAAGTTCCGTGTACGCCTCAATTATGTCTTTTGTGATCCATGTTCCGTTTTGACCGGGGCGTATCTTTTCCGCGCAGTTTCTGATTACTCCGTCAAAGTTTTCATCGTATGTTATTTTGAATGTGTCGGCGGCTAAAACTTTCCGCATGGAGGAGGATACGTGCAGTTTTTCGGGGAAAATTACACAGCGGGGGTCGGGGGATTGCCAGATGAGGGGGTCTTCGGGTCCGTACCAGGGGAAAATTCCCTGCTCGTAGGCGGAGAGTAACATTCCGGGCGAAAGATTGCCGCCTACGCCGACAACATTGTCTTCACATTCGTTTGGGTCGGGGAATTGAAAATACGCGGTTGGTTCCAATCGGGGAAAATCAGGATCGGGACCGGGACGGAAACGCGGCACTAATTTTCAGCTGTTAAGACTTGCGTTTCTTCGATGTCCATGCAGTAGCCGTCGCGCCAGTCCACGACCGCGCTTCCGCCCTCGCTGAGACTGCCAAAGAGGACTTCATCAACAAAGAAACTTTTTATCTTTTCTTCGATTAATCTGCCCGCGTTCCTTGCGCCGAATTCTTTGCTGTAGCCTTCTTCCGCCAATTTGTCCACACAGGTTTCCGTAACGGTAAGGGTTACGTTCTTTTCCGTAAGCTGTGCGGTGAAAGCGTCCAATTCTTTTTGGACAATGGAAACCATAATTTCGCGCGAAAGATGCCCAAAGCGGACAATAGCGTCCAGCCTGTTGCGGAATTCGGGAGTGAAGATTTTTTCTATCGCGTCGTCTACGACGCTGTCGTCATGAACACGATCCCCAAAACCGATAAGCCCCTTGCCTATGTCTCTTGCCCCCGCGTTGCTTGTCATTATCAAAATTACATTGCGGAAATCAGCCTTGCGTCCCTGATTGTCGGTAAGGGTGGCGTAATCCATAATTTGCAGGAGTATGTTAAAAATGTCGCTGTGGGCTTTTTCAATTTCATCGAGCAAGACTACGGCGTGCGGCTGTTTGCGAACCGCGTCGGTAAGCTGACCGCCGTCTTCATAACCGACATAACCGGGCGAGGAGCCGATAAGGCGCGAGATTGTGTACTTCTCCTGATACTCGCTCATGTCAAAACGGAGCATGGAAATCCCCAATGTTTCCGCCAACTGACGCGCCAATTCTGTCTTGCCTACGCCTGTGGGTCCCACAAAAAGGAAGTTCGCTACCGGTTTGCCGTCCGCCCTGAATCCAGCCCTTGAGCGTTTTACGGCTTTTACTACCGCCGATATCGCGTCGTCCTGACCAAAGACTTTTTGTTTAAGCTTTATTTCCAAGTCTTTAAGTTTGTCTTTTTCGCTCTCACCCACAGACCTCTGCGGTATTCGCGCGATTTTTGAAACGATAGTCTCAATCACAGGCAGGGTAATTTCCAATTTTTCAATTTGAGCGTCCTGTACCGTTGTAGACTTGTACGTCTTATCAGCCGTCGTCTTATCAGCCGCCGTCTTTTCAGCCGCCGTCTTTTCAGCCGCCGTCTTTTCAGCCGCCGTCTTTTCAGCCGTCGTCATTTCTTCCGCCAATGTTTTTGCTTCCTGCTTTTCAACCGTCAGTTGTTCAACCGACTCGTTTGCTGTTTTGCCGTCCGCGCCTGAATCTTCATTCGCGTGCTTGTACGCTTCTATCCGCGCATAAGCGCCGGCTTCGTCAATTACATCAATGGCTTTATCGGGCAGGCGGCGCTCTGTGATAAATTGCGCGGAAAGACGCACCGCTGTCTCCACAACCTCATCGCTGTAGTGGACATGGTGGTAGTCTTCGTATCGGCATTTAACTCCCTTGAGTATATCAATCGCCGTTTCCACGGAAGGTTCGTTAATATCGATCTTTTGGAAACGCCGCGAAAGCGCCCTGTCTTTTTCAAAAAACTTGTTGTACTCCTCGTGTGTTGTGGAGCCGATACAGCGAAGTTTACCGGAAGTAAGCGCGGGCTTTAACAGATTGGAAGCGTCCATCGCTCCACCGGAAACCGCTCCCGCGCCGACAAGGGTGTGTATCTCGTCGATAAAAAGTATTGTCTTTTCTTTTTTTAACAGTTCCTCGACAACGCGTTTTACTCTTTCCTCAAAATCGCCGCGGTACTTTGTGCCCGCAAGGAGAGAGCCCATATCAAGGGCGTAGATATTAAAGTTTTTTAGAAGCGGCGGAACATTGCCGGCAATGATTCGCTGGGCAAGTCCTTCCGTAATTGCTGTCTTTCCTACGCCGGAATCTCCAACATGAATGGGATTATTTTTTAATCTGCGGCAAAGCACTTGTACGGTACGGTCAAGCTCGTCTTCCCTGCCGATTACGGGTTCCAGTTTATGTTCCCGCGCCAGGGCGGTTAAATCTATAGCGTAGCGTTCAAGCGTTGTTTTTTTACCGGCTTTTTTCTGCGCTTCGGCGTCGTCGTCGATACCCGCGTATTTTTCGCCTTTTTGGGAATTTACAAAACCGTCTTCGCCGTAACTGTGGGACAGTACATGTAAAAGCTCCAGCCGTTTTACTCCGGCTTTACGCAGATAATAGCCGCTGTAGCATCGTTCTTCATCGTAAAGAGAAACAAGAATATCAGCTACATCGACCATGCCTTTTTGAGCTGATTTACAATGAATAAGGGCGCGCTCGATAATATTGTGGAAACTTACGGTTTTTGTAGGTTCTCCCGACGAGATTGGCATTTTCTGTTCGAAAAAGCTTTCCATTCCGAGTTTGATTTGTTCCGTGTCCGCGCCGCACGAAAACAACACTCCCTGAACTTCGTCAAAAGCCAGGGCGGCATAAAGGATATGCTCCGGCGTAAGGTACTCATGCTTGCGCACCTTTGCCTCATTGTATGCCGCGTCAATAATTGCCTGTACATGACCAGAAACTTTCATTTTCTTCCTCTATATATAATATAACATAAATTACAGTTTTCTCCTATACATAAAAACACTAAACCGGCTCGACAATACACAATAACGGAAATTCATTCGCTTTTGCCAAAGCGTGTACCTGCTCGGACTTTGTAACGGCAATATCCCATGTATATATTCCGACAATTCCCCTGCCTTTTTTGTGAACATCCAACATTATTTTGTTAGCATCTTCTATGCTTTTATGAAAAATATCCATTAAAATATCTACCACAAAATCCATGGTTGTAAAGTGGTCGTTTAAGAGAACCACTTTATATTGTTCCGGTTCTTTAAATTTTTCCCTTGTTTTAGAAGCCGGTTTATCCTTGATTCGTGGTTCCATAAGTTAATTTTATATTATTAGCGAAACGGAGACAAGAGAGCGATTTTAACAGATCTATTGTTTTTTTAGTTCCGTTTCCATTGCGCGGATAATGCCGACGGCATCGGGCATTTCAGGCGGGTGATCGCCGGAAGCGGGGACGGTGACGGACGGGTACAATTTCCATGCTTCGCGGATTGGATAAAGCGCGGCTTCTTTTCCGTAACGCCGCCATTCTCCCGCGCCGATTTTCCACGCGCGGTTAAAGCCTTCGCCGGGGACGGTGATTTCCACAGGCAGCCAGCGTTTGCCGTCAATATCGATTATGTCCTTATTGCCTTGCTGCCATTTGGTATCGCCCACTTCAAAGGCAAGGTAGAGGTGTCCGGGAATTGTGATAAACGCGGTTTCTATATCTACCGCTTCAAGCAGAGAGCAAAACAATATTGAAAGATATGTGCAGTCGCCGCCGCGATAGTACAAGGCTTGATACGGATAGCTTACGTTATCCAGAGCCGCCTCGTTAGCCGATAAATTTTTGTAGGATGTAGCCGGTACTACCACATAGCTTATGCCGTATAAACGCAGGGCTTCAAACATGGCGGCGGCATAGCGGACATTTTTCGGCGTGTTAACGGAACTTGCGCCTGATAACTCTTGCGCCTGTATCGCGCTTGCCACATAACGCGAGAAGATACGGACGGAACTGTCGCGAGGTGAAACAAACGCGGCTGCTCTGCGGTCGTCTTCCCAACTGAAAGCGTTACGATGAAATATCGGCATTTGTACAACTGTTGCGCTTTCTTTTTTCGCGCCTAAACTGCGGTACTGAATTTGTATCGTTCCCACAGCGTTGGTATTTTCCGTCAGATTGATTAACGCTTCGTTGAATAACGCCGTTACCGGAACTTCCACGGTTTCCCCAGCGCCAACGCCGGGAAGGGTCGCGAAAACCCAGGGCTGCCCCATGAAGCTGTCCATGAAAAATGAAAGGCTTACGTCGGTTATGGCGTTGGGTTCTTCATTGGTTAATTTCACCACGGCAATCGGGTTGTTTTGATACCATGCCCATGAAACCGGAAACACGCGGTACTGCTGTGTTTTTTCCACTTTTACCCGCGCGCCGCCGCTCATTATTTCAGAGAGATTAAGGCGTATACCTAAGATGGTATTTATAGAAGAAATTGGCTCAGGCGGGTCATAAACGCGGTAATTGTAACCGACCTGGGTAAACAACGAAAGATACGGCAACAGGCGGAATTCCGCGCCAATGTCAAAAGCGGCTAACGCTTTTGTTTCGCTTAAATCCCCTCTTGAGTACTGATAAACGCCGCCGTTTAATCCGGCGCGGAAAGCCCAGCGATCAAGCGGACGCCAGCGTACAAAGGGACCGAATTTACCTTCAAAGATGGAAAGCGGGTCTCCTATCTGCGCGGTTATGCTTGTAAAGCCGCCGCCGACAGCCAAACCAAAATCAAAATTTTTGGCAAAGCGCCAAAAAGCGCAATCAAGCGAAGCGGTACCGCCCATGCCGGGACTTAACTGCTCGACGCTTAACGGTATTTCATATACCGGCGCAATACTTAACAAAAATTCATTTTCAGCGAAACAAGGAACTGCGAGTAAACAAAAAACAGCGATTAAAACACGCTTGTTAATAAGTTTCATCTTCCTTATTTCTCCGTTAAATTATTAACCGCGTCCCAATTTTCGGGCGGCGGAGCGGCTTCATATTTCACGCAGCGGTCGGCGTATAATTCAGCCACTTTATCGTTGGAATTTTTTTCTTTAAGGGAAGTAAATATTTTCCCCGCCTCATTAAATTGCCGCTGTTCATACAGATCGATTGCCTTTTCCCACTGTTCCACGTTCGTTAATTCAGTCTCATTTGCCGTTTCCTTAATTGCCAGTAATTCGTACAGGCGAAGGGGCGTATGAATACCCACTACCCGCACGCGATCAAGACGGCGAAGTAAAAATTCATCTCCTAACTTTTCTTTTGTGTACTCGCTTATCAATATGCCGCCTGTGTGGTACTGCTTGTTCACTCCCTCAAGACGGGCGGCAAGATTTACCGCGTTGCCCATTATCGTATAGTCCATTTTATTTTCAGCGCCCATGTTGCCAACGACCATTTCGCCGGTGTTGATGCCGATTCTGGTAAAAATCGGCGACGGGCTTAAATTTTCTTCCAACACAATTTTATTCAGTTCTTTTTCCGCAAACTTCATCGCAAGGGCGCTGCGGCAGGCAAGAGCGGGGTGGTTCTCGCGGAATATCGGAGCGCCGAAAAACGCGATAATCGCGTCCCCTTCGTATTTGTCAATCGTTCCCAGATTTTCCATGATAATGTTACTCATTGTTGTCAGGTAACGGTTGAGCAGTTGTACCAAGTGAACAGGATCAAGTTTTTCCGAGATAGTGGAGAAACCTTGAATGTCGGTAAATATCGCGGTCATTTCCCTTTTTTCGCCGCCCAGATTGAGTTTGTCCGGGTCGTTGATAAGTTCAGTGATAACTTCGGGTGCAAGGTAACGTGAGAACGCGCTGTGCAAAAACGCTTTTTCTCTGCTGGCTGTGAGAAACTTAATTACCATCATGGCAATAAAGGTAAGTGAAGTTGCGGCTAACGGCACGGCAAAACCGATGTATATTTTACTTATCATAAAAAACGCCGCGAAAACGCCGCTGAGAAGCAATAAGCCTGACACTCCGGTTATGATTGACAGATAGGTGTCTAATCTGCTTAAAAGGAATCCTATTAACAGTGAATATAAAAGAGCAATGATTGCCGGAATATACCACGGCGTATCGCTTAAAAATTCATTTGCCAGCATCATATTCGCGGCGACGGCGTAAGTGCCCACGTTGGGGTAATTTTCCTGAAAAGTGATAAGACCGTTATCTGTCATTGATGTCGCGTCCGAGCCGATTACGCAAAAACTGTTCTGCAAGCCCTCCGCGGCTTTTCTAATTTGCACCATGCGGTTAAATTGACCTTTGCACGCGTCAAATAATTCTTGCACAAAGTCCTCTGTTTCCTTATCGCCGCCGACATCGTCCAGTATTATTTGTTTGTAAGCGCCGTTAAGGAACTTATCGCAGGACAGGAAAAAATTCTCCCGCGCCGTAAACCATTGCGCGTCCGCCGCGCTGTTTTCGGCAAGAGCGGAGTTTTTAAGTTCTTCCGCTTCAATGTAATATTCCCAAGGGGTTTTCCCGTTATCCCAATAAATAAAAAATCCCGAATCGTTCATTAAAGCGATGTTACGCGCGAATACAGATTCTATTATCGTATGCTGGATAAGCTGTATAAGCGACATAATCCGGTAATTGTAAAATGATTTTTTTGGCCATTTTAAGAGCATTGTGCCGTCCTGCGCGCGCGGGATACGCAGTTTTCCGCCGTCCGGTTTTACCAGCGTTACGGCGCTGTCGGAAACCTCTATCGAGGTATATCCCAATTTATCGCGTAACGCGACTAACGCCAAGTGTCCGTAATACGCGCCCTTATACTTTATCAAAAGATTTATCCGCCGCCTAAGCCCGTCGACATCCGGCGACGCGTTTACAAAACCGGCGCCTTTCGCCCTGCTCATAAGCTTGTGAATAGCCGGCATTACCGCCGCCATATCGCGGGTTTTACGGTCTTTTAAATCGACTACATTATCAAGGGCGATATAATCGGCAAGGTATTGGTCAATATCGGCGTTAGCTGAAACTTCGCCGCCTTCAAATATGTCCTCTTGCCGGAGCATTGTAAGGGTAAGCCATGAACAGTCGGAAAAAGCCAGGGCTTGGGCGAAATATTCGTCTACGTCTCTGGTTAAAAGTGAAAGCGACGTTTCCAATTCGCCCCTTACGCTGTTGTACAGGCTTCTCATGTCCTGTTTGTAATACTCGCGCTCGCTCCGGCTTGTGGCAGGGCGGATCGCGTCAATGACCGTCGCAGAAGCTTCGTTCAGCATGGAAAAATTTTCATCGAGGGTGCGACCAAACATTTCCGCCGCGTAATCGGGGTCAAGCCGATAGGGGCTTTCGTCAAGATAACTCAAGTCGAAGGCAATCGTCTGCACCCCGAGTTCTTTTAACAAAATTACAACGTCCGCCATTACTTCGCGCCGGAAGGGAAAACCTCCGGCGTAATTGATTGAATCGTCGTCTAACGTCAGAACAAAAACTTTTTCGTTCTCCGTAAGCGATGGCAGAAAACGCAGAAAAAGATCAAAGAACTTGTTGTCCAGCGAAGTGAAAAACAACAACGAAGAAACCGCGAACGCGGTAAGAGTTACGTTTATGAATGATCTGTTTTGACCTTTAGCCATTTGTCGTTATTCAGCGGCAATATCCGCGTCTCCTGCGGCTTCGCTTGCGCGGGCGGAAGCTGTCGATGCCTGCGCTGTTGTCCGGCTGACTGCTCCGGTGTCCATTTTTGTGACATTTCCGTTAATACGCACTCCTGAAGACGCGGTGGCGAGCTCCGACACTTTGCCGTCGCGGGCTGCTGTAACCGTAAATGTTTTATTGTCTTTGTCTTTCAACACCAAAGACGCGCCTACTCCGGTATGGATAACAGTATCGGCGGACAAGACATCGCCTGCCTTTACGTCCACGCGGCTGGTGCCCTTTTCCTGTTCTACGCGTCCTTTCACGCTCTGTACAGTGTAACCCTGCGCGAAAACGCAGACTGTCATGGCGCATACCATGATCATTAACAACACAATCCTCTTCATAATAAACCTCCTGAATCTATTACATTTCAGCTAACAGCCGAAACAATTTACAATACTACTTGTTCTCCGCTATCTGTTCCAATCCTCTTAACGCGGTGGTGTTTTTACCGTCCTTCGATAACGCCTGCCTGAACCAGCGTTCCGCCGTGACATAATCCTTCTCTATTAATGCAAGATTACCACGATTGGTCATAGCTGGGATAGAGCCCATTCCGGCGGCTTTCTCGTAATTTGTCTTGCCTTCGGGTATTTTTCCCGCTCGTACCAGCACAATTCCCAAGCGGTTGTATAATGCCGCCGAGGGACCTGCGTTAACCCGCGCCTGTACCTGTGTTAAAACAGGCTGTATTTCCTGAGTAATGTACTGCTGTATGACGCGGTTTACTTCCCTTGACGCGACAGCGGCGTCCGTACGAACGACGCGTCCGCCCTGCTCAGGAAGCGGCGCGGGCGGGTAAACAGCCCATGCTTCTTCTACCATGACAAAATCGGCTTGTTTTCCCGATTTAAAATTCTCGTCTAAAACTTTGACAGCCTGCGTCCACGCGGCGTAAAAACCGTCGTTAAACGCCGCCATTGACAATGGCAGCCATACTTTGTCGTTGACTATCAGTATTTTTCCAGTACCGTTAAACAGGGTTTCCGCCGCGGTTGTATTCGCGTTCATGGAAACGGCTACAAGAAAATCATTTTCCGCTTGAACAAAGGCGGAGGGAATTCCCACGCTTTCCAGACACGCGGCAAAAAGCAGGGCAAGGTCGCGGGCATTGCCGCTTCTAAAAGCCAAAGTTTCCGCCGGGAACTGAACATCGTTATTGCCGTTTCCTGTTTTGCTGGCGTTATTTAAAATGATACCGCCCGCTCTTAAACCTTCAAACAGCCAGACCGCGTACTGCATGTTTTGATTCTGTCCCGTTCTGCGATCGTTCCTCGCAAGACCCGCGATGAATTTAGCATAATCAACCGTATCGGGTGAATTGGGAGAGATAAAAGCCGCAAGAGCTGCCGCGTCTCCTTCGGAGACCATGTTGCGGTTGTTAGTCGCAAGAATGACGGAACGCACCGCTTCTCTTTCCTGTCCCAAAAATCTGTAGCGGATAACTACTTCGCCTAAAATTCTGCCCTTATCGGTAAAACGTAAAATATTCGTGGAAAAATCCGCAAGCAACGGCACTTGTACACTGCGACTGCGCGCTATAAAATTAAGTTTCGCGCATGGGAACTCGGATGCCGTGTAACCGTAGGCGCGGAAACTTATTCGCACATCGCGTATTTCCGCGTTTTCGTTATTGCGTATAACGAGCGAACCTATTGCGCTCTTCTGGTACAACTGCATGAATGCGGGGTACACCGCTTCGTCCTGCTCAAGAACTACTCCAACCGTTTCGCTGTTAACGTTCTTTCCTGTCCGGAAAGTCATCTGCGCTGTTAGCCCGGTGTACAAACCTGAGCTGAACACATCGCCGCCGGCGCTGTCTTTATCGGCGTTAAACTGCCTAATCCCGCAATTAGCCGCAAGAGTAAAACCGGGTGTAAAACGGAAACCCAACTCTCCGCCGTAACGATAGTACATGCTTGTATAACCGGTTTTTCCGTCAAAGCCGGGAATGTACGCGCCAACCGCTCCGTCTGCGCGGACAAAGAGGCGGGATAACGGGAAGAAGTACAGTCCCACGCCGCCGCCAATGGAATAAATGGAAACGCTTTTATCGGTTTCACCCTGTATACCGTTAAACAACATTCCGCCCTCGACACCTAACGTGTAGCCGATGCCCAGCGGATTCGGCAATACGCTTGATATGTCCGCCTCAAAACCCAAGTCGCCGCCGCCGCCAATGCTGTACATGGCGTTTCCTTCCGCAGACTTAACGCTGTCGGACGGAATATAGACAAAACCGCGCGGGCGGAAATTAAAATCCAACGCGGGCAAATTAAAAATGAGGAGCAAGAAAAAAGGAATTAATATATATTTTTTGTTCATTTTCATACTTTATTTCCCTCTTTATTTATTACCATCTTAATCATTGTCCATTCACACCTTTTAACCGCGGATAACCGTCTCTTGCGACACTATTAAAATCCCAGATAGTCGAAGAAAAGCCTAATGTCGTCTTCCAGAAAACTTGGCTCAAGAATGTGCTGGAATTTGAGTCCCCGCCGTCTTTGGCGTTCAGTCCGATTTCTAAAGTCGTTGATGCAGCAGGGCTCGTTGAGTTATAAACGTCCTCTTCGACGGACATTGTCTTGAGCGCGTAATTTTTAGCGCTTATATCTAAAGCGGTTGTTGAGAACCCGTAAATACGCCCTGTAGCCTTAGTGCCTCCCAGGGCGGTAACACTCGCGCCCAAAGCCGCCGTGTTGGTGATTGTACCGTTATTGTTATTCCCGACAATGCCGCCTGAGTATGCCACAGTTACGGATTGGGCGCCTACCTGACCTGCGCTGAAGCAGTTGCTTATATCGGCATTTTGATTATATCCTACAAGTCCGCCGGCAGCGGCAGGAAAATTATTTCCACTGTCAGACAACTGCACATTACCAAGCGCATAGCTGTTGTTTACTGTCCCGTTGTTGTATATGATGCCAACCAAACCGCCGACAGATGGAGCTTTTACAATAATATTTGACAGTGACGGCGGCGGTGATGATTCGGTTACTACGCTTACGGTTCCAGTTGCGTAACATTCGTTAATATTACCATCTTGTAAAGAACCAGTAAAACCGCCGACATTACAAATCCTGCTATTCTTGCTTTCCACAATAATATCAATCAAACTGAAAACTTTGGCAATCGTTCCTATAAACGAACTGGTAAAACCTCCGACCTGTATGGCTCCGTCGGCATTATCAATAGTGATGGTTCCTTTACGAGTGCCGCAGTTATTTACAATATGACTGCCATTTAAATCTCCGAAAGAGCCGCCCACAGAGAAAATAGGAGCAGTCATGTCTTTAACAGTTATATTACCATTCTCAAAGAAGCAGTTGGTTATCTCTATTTTAGAATTAAAATAATTATTTTCACATCCCATAATACCGCCGATTATTATTTCAGCGTTACTGCTGCCGTTTAATTCGATGTTTCCGCCTACCATGCAGTTTTTGATATAGTATTCACCCGGAGCGTCACTCGGGTTATACGGGTTACCGTCGTCATTTTGCGCTATAAGCCCGCCGATACGCGTGAAACCTGTACCTCCGCTGACCGCGTTTACATTTCCTTTTATATTACCAAAAAACGAACATCCTTCTAAGTTTGTCTTCGTGGAACTTCCTAATATTCCTCCGCAGTAGGTTTCGTCTTTTGAGTTTTTAGAAAATGAAACGGTTCCGGCGGTAAACGTAATATCATTCAATGTGTTTTCTTCGTTGCCGCCAAAAGCGCCGCCAATATCTATTCTGCCGTCATACAAACCTTTATCGGCGCCGACATTCGCGGCAACGGTTACTCCGTTAAGAATAAGACCGGGACGTCCGGGTACCGGAGTCGATAACAAGGCTTTGGATGACATTCCGGCTACCGCGCCTATGTTGACCTCCCCCTTATGTCCTTTTGAGGTATATGCGACCGAAAGCGCGGCGCGGCAATTTACGATTCTGCCTTCACCTTCAATAAAGCCCGCGATGCCGCCTAATGCAACCATATTAACATCAGCAGAAGCAGACGGGGCTTCAATGGCAAATGTCCCGCCCGAAGTGATTATATTGCAGACCTCGGTTTTAATCAGGAATCCCGCTACGCTTCCAATTATTATACCTTCACCTGTCATCACCTCACCTTGTATTTCAAGACTAAAAGAACCAAAACTTGGGGTTATGGGAGATGGTTTTTTGTATTCTAATGTGAAGTCGCGGATTACAGCGTTTTGCGCACAGCCGAAAAGACCATAGCATAATTCGCCGCCAAAACCTCCGTTCAGGGTAATGGTATGCCCGTTGCCATACAACTTGCCTCTAAATGACAGTTCGGGCTTAGCGATGTCGAACTTACCAATCGGAGTCCAGTCGCCGGTAATGTTGATGTCACTAACTAGTACGTACTGTCCGCCTAAGTTATCTTTCATGGCGGCAAGCTGCGCCGCAGTGCTGACTTCTATCGCCGAATTCGTATTACTTACGCTCATGCCGGGGAAGTTCCATATTTTAAAGATTACTCTGTTCTCCATTATTTCTTCCGCGTAGAGTTCTATAAAAATCGTGTATTCTTCTATTCCGCTTATCTGTCTTCCTCCACGCACGCCTGAATCGTTAATGGCGTTGACACCGGTGATAGAGGCTTTATCGGCGGCGTTGGTTAGAGGAATGTTCGCTCCGCTATTCAACCGGTAGTATGTTACAACTGTATCCGCGCCGGTTGTAGTCCATGATATATCTATTTTGCCATTGGCGTATGCGGCTGTATATGAAGTTAATTTGACATCAACGGCAAGCGACGTATTCCATGAAAATGAATACCCTGCTTTATCCATGGACTCGCCTTCCACATTCTTGATACCTTTAACTGTTACGGTCATTAAACTGTTTTGGGGCGGAAGATTTGCGCTTGTTCTTATGGTAACTGTAAAAAAGCCGCCGATAATCGCATATTCAGGTTCATAAAACCAGTTTTTTTCTTTATTGGTAGTAACACTATTGCCGGATTCCGCAGTTATCCATATACCGTCTTCAATTTCAGAGTTCGCGAACTTAACCGTTTTATCGTTTAACGCACTGTTAAAAAAAAGCACTATGTCGCTTGCCCTTGAGTAAGGCAGACCGTTGGGGCGATTACGTGGTTCGGTTCTTGTAATGCGGGGCTGTGTATCGCACCAGGGGACAAGGGTTACCGGTTCGGTGGTTAGTATGGTGAATTTAAAAGTTCCGCCTGACGCAACCGGCGCAGGGAGCGTTACCTCGTCGGGACCAAGCGGATGAATTTTATCCGTATCGGTAATAAGCCCGGGGCTATCCACCCAACTGCCGGAGTCGGTGAGAGCGTCCAATTCTGACGTAAGAATCACCATCCATGACTGAAGCGTATACGCCGTATCGGGGGTGAATTCCACGCTGAATTCGTAGCCTTTTCGTATATCTCTTGCCGGGGTGATACTTCCCTGAGGAGGGTTGCTTGTTCCCCATGCGGACGGGTAGTCAATTCTCACCGTCAATTTTTTAGCATTTGCCCAATCCACTTCCTTGCTGATTTCCGAAAGCAAGTCTACTTTAGGACCGGTTAATAATTCGCAGGAGAATAAAGAAAAAACGAGAAATGAGAAAATACAGAAAAATTTACTCATTATTGATTGTTTCTTCATAATTCTCCTTAATTAGTTGTTATACTAAATATAACTTAATAAGGGTAATTTGTCAGGCAAACGGAAAAAAAATATTTCGTTTAAATAAATATTTTGACATTTATCGTCTATGTGTCTGTATCTGTTTTTTATTTTTCAAATCCAAGAGTTGTTCAAAAACCGCCGACACTAACCGCGAGCTAATTATTAAATTAACATTAAAAAAAATTTATGATATATTTCCCAAACTTGACTTTTGTTGCAAAATGTTACATAATGTAACTATACGCAACAGAAGGAGTCAGATATGAATAGCACTGCCATTAGGCTTTCGGAAGATATTGTACGCACTGCAGGGGTTTATGCGCCTGTGAATTCACGCTCTGTACCCAAACAAATAGAGCATTGGGTGAAAATCGGAAAAATCGCCGAAGAAAATCCTGACCTTCCTTATGAGTTTATAAAAAAAATACTTGAGGCGCGAGAGGAAATGAAAACAGAAAAACCTATGCCTTATGTTTTTGGGTGAAAATTGGAAATCTTACATTATCCTTCTTTTTTAAGATCACTCAATCGGCTTCATAAAAACGAAAAAAAAGATTTAGATGACGCTGTACGCGCGGTAGCGAAAAATACAAATATCGGCGAATTAAAGAAAGGGGATTTAAACGGCATTAGGGTTTACAAGTTCCGCATGGTAAACAAGCTTGCGCTGCTTGCTTATGAGTATAATGAAGAAAAAGACGAGCTTACCTTGCTTGCGTTTGGTTCGCATGAGAATTTTTACAGGGATTTAAAAAAGAGGATTTGATTTCTTGATAATTGTCAATTTTCATGCTATATTTACTTTATGAGTATTACGCAGACCATAGAAATACCCGCTAACCGCAGAGTTCATTTGGACTTTGAAGTTCCTATTGAAATGCCAATTGGCAAAGCGCAGATTTCTGTTACTTCTTTAACAGAAACGACGGGAACGCATACATCTCTTTTATCTTTGAGAGGATCATGCAAGGGACTTGATACTATGGAAGCGTACTTTGAAAGGAAACGAACTGAAAAGGTACTGGAAAATCGCAATAATAAACGTGAAAACAGGTAATGCTTGATGGATTATGTTTTTGATGCTTGCGCCGTGATTGCGCTTCTTAATGATGAAAATGGAGCGAATACTGTCGCCGAACTTATTAACAAGGCGGAAATTGGCGTCGATCGTATTTTTATGAATAGCGTTCAAGTTTTGGAAGTATACTATGATCGTATTTACATTAAAGATCGAGAGAATTTGAATTCACACGCAATCTAGGCGTGGGAGAGCCTTTCCCGGCAGTAATAGCGGTTATTTCGTTCATGTTAAACAATATATCATAGAGAGCGCTTTTCTTCGTCATTGTTAGTAAGATAACACATTTCTGTTTAAATTACAACCTCTCGGTATTTTAAATAACTTTTTTGACACTCAACACTTATTTACAAAAGAAGAGAGATGGCAATTATTGATTATAGAGCGGTTTTGCGCCGGATTTTCCATTTGACAAATTGTTGAAAACAATCTACACTTGTAAAGTGTACGAGATAGAGCAGACAGAAACTTTCATAAAATGGTTTCAGAGTATGAAAGATATCAAGGCAAAAGCCAGAATCAGAGCCAGAATTGAACGCGCTGTTATGGGCAATTTTGGCGACTGGTCACCGGAAGACGGCGAAGTGAGGGCAATGCGGATCGATTACGGTCCCGGTTACCGGCTGTATTACACAATTCGTAACGGCAGAATTGTTATTTTGCTCTGCGGCGGTGACAAGCGTACACAAGAGGCGGACATCAGAAAAGCCCATAAACTTCTTGAGGAGATTTAAATGAAAACAAAAAAATGGAATATTTACGAAGAACTTAAAACCGAAGAGGATATTCAGGCATTTGTCGAGGCTTCTGTGGCAGAGGCTGAACATGATACAGATCCAAGTCTGCTTGCTCATGCTCTTGGAGTTGCCGCAAGAGCGCGAGGTATGCTTAGTATTTCCCGCAAAACCGGAGTTGATCGTGCCGGTCTGTATCGTTCCTTTGTAAAGGGCGGCGACCCGCGTATAAGCACTTTCGACAAAGTAGCCCGTTCTGTTGGTTATCATCTATCGCTTGTTCCTCTTAATACAAAATCAATAAGCATCGCAAAAAAATAGCCGCCGCTGTAGTGATTGGAATAATTGTATCCGACTTTCTCACTTAAACAAACTAAATTTCCCAAACTTGTGCAGTTTGCCGTTGGAGCGTTTTGAGGAGTCATCGAGAGATTTATACAGAAATGAGGCAAAGGCGGATTCGTTTCCGGCGTCGGAAGTGGAAAATGCCATTGTGATATACGGTTCGTTGTGAGCGGCGGTCAGTAAACTTTGAGTCAGGGCGCGGAAGGACGCAAGAGCGGGTTGACCTAGAATATCCGAGGCTTCGTCTTTTGAGGATACTGAGGGAATGTCGGGATAAACTAAAACAAGAGTTCCGCGCTTTCTGCTCTTAAAAACAGAGGCAAGTTCCTTAATAAGAAAAAACCAGCCTTTTATGTGATCGTTTAGCATTATTTCTACGTCAGAAAAAGAAAGATCGGAAGGTTTAATGCGAACAGAGGGCGGCGAACAGATAAGTATCGCTTCATCAATATGCTCCAGCCTGTTCTCTGCGGCAAGTATCAAGGTTCGCGCGGAAATCGGGCTTGACGGGTTCCATTCAAGGGGCAGGCGCTGAGGGATTTCCTGCGTCGAATTTTTTACCGCCCCGGAAAGTCTGTTCGGGATAAAAGCGGCGGCAAATTGTTCTACGCGATTGCCTGTTTCCGCTTCAATGGCGCGGCTTAGAGCCGATTCGTTCCCCGCGATAAAAATTCCTCTGGTCATAAATACAGTTTACATTTTGAACGCTTTTATGGCAATATCTGATTATGCGAGTTGTAAAAGCCGCCATGATAGGCGACGTCGTGGGAAGCCAGGGATTGGAAACGCTCGAAGCCAAATTGCCCGCGCTGATTAACGAACATAAAATCGATTTTGTCACTGTCAACGGCGAGAATGCCGCCGAAGGATTCGGTATGACGGAAAGCGATTTTAAACGTATCATTGCGGCTGGCGCGGACGTAGTTACTTCGGGAAACCATGTTTGGGAAAAACGCGAATTTTGGAGAGTGCTGGAAACAGAAGAAAAAATGCTTCGCCCGGCTAATTATCCGTCCGCTTCTTTTGACTCCACAACAACATCCGGTACGGGATTTATCCATATCAAAAAAGAAGGCGTAAACTGGTTAGTTATAAACCTTCAGGGAAGAGAGTTTATGAGCGCCATTGATTGTCCTTTTCAATGTTTTGACAATTTGTTAAAAGTAAATGAAGGCATTATATCGAATAATCATCCGCTTTTATCCGCCAACGGAGTTCCGTTATTATCCGTCTTCCCGATAATACTGATCGATTTCCATGCAGAATCCAGCCGCGAAAAAGAAGCCCTTGCCTATTACGTTGACGGATGCGCGGCGGTAATCGCCGGTACTCACACTCACATTCAAACCGCCGACGAGCGGATACTGCCAAGGGGCAGTGCATACATCACCGATCTCGGAATGACAGGTAATGTTGACAGCGTAATCGGCATGGACCCGAAAATCTGCCTTGAGCGCGTCCGCAAACAAATTTTATATCACATGGAAACGGCGACGTCTGATAAACCGGGAAAAATTCAGGGCATTATCGCGGAGATTGACGCGGACTCAGGAAAAGCGATTTCGATTAAAAGAATTTAGAGAACATTTAAAATGACTGACGGCTGATCGGGCTTCCAATCCAGATACCTTCGCCGAGATAATCCATTCTTCTGCCTTCAACTAATATTTGCACGTCTTTTACATTTTGAAACTCGGTCACCGTCCAGACAATCTGCCTAAGCTGGGCGACATAGCCTTCAACGCCGAAAGTGTTAAACAAAAAATCTTCGCTAAAACTGATGTAGGCGGTATTCCCGCGCACTGTCGCGGAAAGTATTCTTGTGTTTTTAGGGATAAGGTTAACCAGCCCTCGGCTTAATTCTTCCGCCGTAGGTCCGGCAAGCAGAACATTCAAAGCGTCCTGCATAGGCGAATCCGAGACGGGAATCTTGCGCGTTACTTTGGAATGGAGAATCTGCCCATCACTGCCGACATTGGCAAAATAAATAGCCCTGTCTCTTGTCTGCACGGGCGGCTGCACAGGCTTTTCTTTTTCCTTTTGAGTCGACGGCTTTGTCTGTTTATCATCAGCGGGTTTTTTCTCAGACTGATTTTTTGCGGGTTCGGATGTTTGCGGTTTTTGTTCGATATTAACCGAAGGTTTGGGAGCGGGTTCTATCACAACCGAAATGGACGGATCTTCTTCCGTTGTTGTTTCTTCTTCCGCGGCGGGAGATACAGTCATGCGCGTTTTAAAAAGATTAAAATTCTTTTGAATGGTAGGAGCGTTCGCCATAAAAATACAGATAATTACGATTATAAAAACAAGCCAGAATATGACTATTGTCCGGGATCCTTTAGCTCTTGAATTTCCTGCCGCTTTTCGTCTTGCCACAAAAGAATGATACGGCAAAATTTAGATGGGGTCAACTAGATACTGTAAATTGTATTTGGGCGACGATGTTGAGGCAGATAATCTGCCGGGATTTATATTTTAGCTTTGTGCATGAGCAGTAGTCAATTCATTGCGAAGCAGGGAAGCGATAATTTCTGAAGGCAGTTTTCGGGAGGCTATTGCCTTTGCGTTAAGAATTTTAGCGGTAGCTTCATCAATGCCAACTACCTGAAAACCTTTGCGTGAAAAGAAACCTGTCCCATTAGGACCAAGTGTTGGAACAGTATCAGTTAAACGCTTATCAAGCGCCGCATATTCTTCTTCTGTCATATCACGCATAATTACTCCTATGTGCCTATTTGGGCGGCTACTTTATCACGCAAAGCCATTGCGTGAAATACCTTAATCGTTTCATCGTCAATAATATTATAAAAGACCTCTATCGGATTTGCAACAGTATCAAACCCAATAATAGCATATATATCATCTTCTCCCCACAAAAGACCATCGTATATTTTTGTCTCAATTGCGCTTTCTATGTCGTCTTGTGTATATCCATGATCAAACGCCGATTTGACGAATAGTATTTTATCTGCCATTGTTCCTCTCTTGCTCCTTGTGTGAATTCTTATCCTACATACTGTAAATCGCATTCAAAAACAACGCGGCGGCTTGCGACACGTTTAAGCTGTCGATGTTTCCCGTCCCCGGAATTCTTAACAAACATGAACATTGATCTTTCACTTCTTTGGGCAAGCCTGTCTCCTCATTGCCCAGCACAAGAACAATGCCGCGGCGTTTTTTTAAAATGCCGCCTAAGTCGCCGATGCGCTGTCTTGCCCTGATGTCTGTTCCGATTGTTATAAGTTTTTTCGCCGCGTCTTTTAAAAAAGCGGCGGAGCTTGTAATTTTCCGCACTGTTAAATGTTCAAAGCCGCCTTCGGCAATACGGTACGCGCTGGTTGTAAGATGCGCCTCTGTGTCCTTATCGTTCAATACAATGTAACTTGCGTCAAAAAAAGCGGCGGCTCTGGCGATTGCGCCTAAGTTGTGATCGTTGCCGACGGAGTGAAGAAGAACGCCTGTCTTTTTTTCGGCTTCCCACAAGTCAAGGTCTTCATGGGTTAGCGGTTCAATTTCGGGCTCTTCGATCATCGCGACAACGCCCTGATGATGGACGCTTTTGCAGATACGTTCAAGTTCCTCGTCTTCGCAAAGTTTGTAGGGGCGTTTGCGTTCGGCAAGCTGTTTGCAAATACCGTTAAAGGAACCAAGACGATCTTCGCGCAAAAATAAACGGTTGATTGTCAGAGGATGATGCTCGCCTACGGCAAGAACAGCGTTCATTCCGCAGACGGCAAGTTCGTCAGTTAATTTATTTCGCATTCTTAAATTGTAAATTAACCGTTATTCTTAAAACTGTTTACCATCATCGCCGGCTGGTGAGTAGCGTCAAGTGTGTCGCGCCACAGACTGCTTTCCGGGTCTACTTTGCTGCGGTGGGTAATAACCTGTTTAATCGGCAGATGCACAAACTCGTTGTTTACAAGACCGATAATCATTTTGGTTTTTCCCGTCATTGCCGCGTGAGCAGCCGCGTTGCCTAAACGCTCGCAGTAAATCGAGTCGTCGGGGTTTGCCGGAGATGAACGGATCGCGTAACTGGGATCGATATACTTTAAATTGATCTCTATACCCTTCTCCTCAAAATGTTCAAGTATCCTTCCTTTAAGATAAACACCCACGTCTTCCATTTTTATATTTCCGCCCGCGTCGGTTTTTTTCTCTTTTATCAGCAGATCCTGCATCGCTCCTTCGGCGACAATAATTACCGCATGTTTGCGCTTTTTAAGCCGTTCTTCCAGGTGGTATAAAAATCCGTTATAGCCTTCCAGATTAAAAGGCACTTCCGGAATCAGCACAAAGTTTACCTCGTGGCTTGCCAACGCTGTGTGCGCCGCGATAAAACCGGAATCTCTTCCCATTACTTTTACAAGACCCACTCCGTTAATCGCGGACGACGCTTCCATATGCGCCGCCGAGACAACTTCCACCGCTTTTTCTACTGCGGTATTAAATCCAAAAGAACGATCCATCAGGGCAAAATCATTATCAACTGTTTTTGGAATTCCAATCAACGCTATCTTTAATTTTCTCTTGTCAACTTCTTCGGCAATATCAAGAGTTCCGCGCTGGGTTCCGTCTCCGCCGATTGTAAAGAGCATATTTAAATTGAGTTTTTCCATGGCGTCGACAATCTTTTCTACTTCTCTGCCGCCGCCGCGGGCGCTCCCTAAAAAAGTGCCGCCGATTTTATGAATATCGTCAACGCAATCAGGATCAAGTTCTTTTAAGCCAAATTGGGACTCAGGCAGGAATCCCCTATACCCATAGCGGATACCGGAGATCCTTGTAACGCCGTACCTGTGCCACAAACAGCGGACAACGGCGCGGATTACATCGTTGATTCCCGGACAAAGACCGCCGCAGCTTACAATCCCGGCGTGTACATGAGCCGGCGTAAAATAAATAAATTCGCGGGGACCGGCGCATTCCAACATCTGATGTTCTTTAAGGGAAGGCTGATGTCCCGGAACAACAAACGGGTCTAACCTTACAAATTTATCGTTTGTAACATAATTGGCAATTTTATCTCCAATGGTTTTGGACATTTTAATGGGCGACGGAACTGAAGGTTTTCCAAGCTCTTCAATTGTAAAATCCAAATCGGCTTCCATAAGTAACTCCTTTTAACATAATAGATACTATTCATTATACTACATTGCTTGAGTTTTGTAACTATGTATAGTATACTAAAAACATGAAATTTACCCCCGCAAATATGGGCAGATTCAGCCCAAAAATACTGGTTTCGATTATTGTTGGGATATTGGCTCTTATTTTTCTTGGAACCAGCGTTTTTATAGTCGATCAAACAGAGCAAGCCGTTATTACGCGTTTTGGCAGATTTATCGGTATAAGGGAGCCGGGTCTCCACGTAAAACTTCCGTTCGGCATAGACCGGAATTACACGGTAAACGTAAGAACCGTACAAACGGAAGAATTCGGGTTTCGCACCACAAGGAGCGGAACCTACCCCTCGTATTCAAATCAGGCGAATGAGTCCGTTATGCTTACGGGCGATTTAAATATTGTCGATGTTGAATGGATTATCCAGTACCGAGTTGTCGATCCAAAAGCGTGGATTTTTAACGTGAACGAACGCCGCGCGACAATACGCGACGTGTCGCGCTCGGCGATTAATACGCTGGTAGGCGATCGCGCAATCATGGATATTATGGGCATTGAGCGGAGCGCGATAGAAAACGAGGCGTTGGCAATAATGAACGACAGATTCAGCGAATACGGGCTGGGCATTGATGTAATCGCGGTAAAACTGCAAAATGTTACTCCGCCGTCGGGCGTGCAGGAAGCTTTTGAAGATGTAAACAAGGCGATGCAAGACCTTGAGCGGCTTATCAACGAGGGACAGCAAGTTTACAACGAGGAAATTCCCAAAGCAAGAGGCGAGGCGGAGAAAACGATTCAAATCGCTCAAGGTTACGCGACAGAACGCGTAAACAAGGCAAACGGCGACGTGGCGCGGTTTAATTCCGTTTACGAAGAATACCGCCGCGCTCCCGAAGTTACGCGTCAGCGGCTTTACTATGAAATGATCGAAGAAGTTTTTAAGGACGAAAAAAATATGACGGTTATAGACCGCAACTTGCAAAACTTTCTGCCTCTTATGAACATGGGAGGCAACAGATAATGAAAAAAGTACTTACTATTATAGTTGTAATTTTTGTTATTTTTATCGGCATCGTAGTGGCGGGTCCCCTGTATGTTATCAATGAGGGCGAACAGGCGGTAATTGTCCAGTTCGGAAGAATAACCAATGTTGTTTCAAACGCGGGACTTAAAGTAAAAGTCCCTTTCATAGACGAAGTTGTCCGTTATCCCAAAAAAATAATGGCATGGGACGGCGAGGCAAGAATAGTGCCGACGGCGGAAAGACAATTTATTTTTGTCGATGTAGTCGCGCGCTGGCGCATTTCAGACCCAAAGAAATTTTATGAGTCGATAAATACAGTCGATGCCGCGTACTCAAAACTTTCGGAAATTATTGATTCGGAAGTGCGCACTGTAGTAGCCGAGAATCCCCTGCGCGAGTCTGTCAGAAACTCCAATATCATTATGGAACGATCTTCGCATAACGAAGCGGCGAGTATCGGAGAAGGCATCGAAGTGGATATTTTAAGTTCTACAAACCAATCGGGTTCAAGTTATGAGCCGATTACGAGGGGAAGGCGACAGCTTGCCGAGGAGATACTCGCGCGTTCACAGCGTATGGTTCCCGAATACGGGATAGCGCTTATTGACGTAGTAACGCGGCAAATAAGTTATTCGCCCGAACTTACGCCGAGCGTTTACGCGCGCATGATAAGGGAAAGAAACCAGATAGCGATGGCATTCCGTTCCGAGGGCGAAGGGCGGAAAGCCGAGTGGCTGGGAAAAATGGACAATGAAAAGCGTTCTATTCTTTCCGCCGCGTACACGCAGGCGCAAACAATTATGGGAAACGCGGACGCGAGAGCCGCAAGAATTTATGCTAACGCGTACAACCAAGACAGAGCTTTCTTTGATTACTGGAGAGCGATTGAATCGTATCGTCAGACCATGCCGAAGTTTGACAAAACACTCACTACCAATATGGATTATTTCCGTTATCTTTATTCAACAAGATAACTACATATAAATTTATATAAAAGGGATTATGATGGGTCAGCGAATTCACATTTCAGAAGTCAACAATCAACCGGCTTTATGTTTTGATACCGGACTTGATCCTCGTTCTTTTGCGCGTACAAAAATGTCTCAAAGTTTGATAGATCCCGGGTTTACCGTTAACCCCGACGGTTCGCATGAAACATGGAAAGTAACCGGAGTAAATGAAACCGGCGGCTTTATGAGAGTCTTTGGTCCCTATGTGCCGGGAAAAAGACTGGATTTACTTTTAGAAGAAATTGGTCCAATCTCGCAGTTACCCGCGCTAAAACAAGAAGCTATGGAAGCCGTAATTAACTGGAGTAAGGCGAAGATGTTTCTTGGCGACACACGTTCCGTTTCCAACCCCGGCGCGTCATTTGTTTCCAAAGACGGCAATGTTTTTTTCGCCCCGGAACATATCTCCACCCGCTGTCTCTTTATAGAAGGAAACAAACTTGATAATTATAATTGCCCCGATTTAATCGGCATGGATGTAACCGCTTTCTGTACCGCCGTAATGTTATACAAAATATTGACGGGGAATCACCCCTACCCTACCGCCGATATTTTTCAGGATATGAGAGAAGGTATCTTTCTTCCTATTCGTCTTGCCGCTCCCGGGCTTAACGCGCAATTAGCGGAACTAATTCAATCCGCCCTTATGCTTCCTGTTGAAAAAAAGAAAAACACTATTCAAAAAAGCGGGATTGACATTCTTACGGAGATTCTTGAAATCTTAACGGACAAAGAAAATAAATTTACGTCTGTTTCTTCGTTATTTGAAACGGTGTCCGTTGATAAATCGAAACATTTTGAAAACGAAAAGAAAAGTTATCTGTTTAGAATGAATACTATTATAAAAACAAAACGATATATATTGAACAATAAACCTATCCTTATCGGCATTGGGATTGGAATAGCGTTTGTTCTTTTTATTTTATTCAACACGGTAATAAATATTTCCAGCCGTCCGACGACGGAAGGCATGTCGCCCGACACAGTTGTTACCGCTTACTACGACGCTTTCAGTTCTTTAAATCATCCGCTTATGGAAGCGTGCATTAAGGGAGCGGATAAAAGAGATATAAACGCGGTCACAACTTTTTACGCGGTTTTAAAACAAAGACAAGCATACGAAGGATCAAGAGCTCCGGCAATTATTCAAGCAAGAGTCTGGAGGGACACGGGGGGACAACTTCCCGCTCCCAATGTTTTCGGCGTAACGGATTTAAAAGTTGATCATATCGGCGGCGAGGAAGAAGACGGGCTTATGATTTTTCAGGCTGATTATAATTTATGGTCGCCGTTTGATGATTTTGCGAGACATCGCGTTGATATTCTTACATTAAGAAGAGACAGCGGTAAACGCTGGAGAATTATCGAGCTTTTAAGAACTGAAAATTAACGTCAACGGCGTCAATCATCATAATAGAAGGAAAAACTATAATGGACACTAGGATATTTTTTGCTGTTTTTTTGACCGTTTTATCAGCCTTTACAGTGTCCGAAACGGCGCAAGCCCGGGAAAACCGGTTTTATATCGACTTGCAGAAATTCCCGCTGTACATTAAATCCGATTTTACTCCTTCCGATGTTACTTCCCAAAATTTACAAGACGGTTCATGGCTGGTCAGGGAACAATGGCCCGGCGCCGTTATACGCAGAATTGGTTTATCCGGATTGCCTAAACGCGCTTTTCTGTCGCCTTGGGGCAGACCGCCGCAGGAATGGACTTTTGTACTTCCATTTACAATGGACGTTGACGCGCCGATAATTCCATGTTTGTATTTGGCGACTATCGGCATCAACTGGGAGATATACCTGAACGGGACTATGATAAAAAAAGAAATGTACTTGGTCGACGGGCGTATCATGGAAGAACACTACGATCGTGATGTAATCGTTCCCATAAACAGCAGTCTGTTGAAAAAAGGCGAAAATATTCTTGTATTTCACATTGTCGGAGATCCAACTGATTATACAACCGGTTTTACTTATCAATTTCCTTATTATATTGCCGAGTATGCTTATATAATGCGCGCCCATAGCGAGGTTGACCAAATAATTATAATATCAATACTTGCTATACTGGGGATATACCACTTTTTGTTTTCCGCTATTTTCCGCGAAAACCGTTATAACTTGACATGCGGATTTTTTACTTTTGGGATGGGTTTGTATTATCTGTGGCGGACTCAATGGATACACCAATTTTTTCCCAATACTGCCATTGTAATGAGGCTGGAATACTTTACGATTTATTTTATGATACTGGCTCTTATGGCTTATACTGACAAGCTTTGCAACGCGCGTTATTTTATTGTAACAAAAATATACGGCGTTTTCTGTTTGATTCTTGCGGTGTCCCAATTATTTTTTTCACGGACTTACGGAAGTGAAGCGGCTGGGGTATGGCAGGTCGCCAGTATTTTAGCAATGGTGTGGATTTATATTTATAACCTTGTTTTCCCGTTTATCCGTGAATTGAAAAGCGGCAAAAAGTTCGCCGATACATTGGTTAATACTTATCCGGGGAATCTGTTAATTTCTTTTACCATTTTTGGTCTAACCGTAGTCTTTGATCTTATTGATTCTCTTGCCCTGCATTACTCGCTGGATTTAACCAGATACGGTATGGTTATCCTTACATTGTCGATTACATTTATGTTATTCCGAATATCAGTTATAAAAAACAGAGAACTTAAAGAAAAAAGCGCACTGCTGGAAAAAACGACTAATCCCGCGTCCGCTCGTGAAAAGGTCTTTATTTCATTCGGTTTAACGGAACGTGAAAAGGAAATTGCCCGATTTATGGCGGAAGGGCTTGATAATAAAAATATTGGAGAGCGTCTTTTTTTATCTAACAGCACCGTCGCGTTTCACGTAACAAATATTTTCCGTAAATTCGGTATTATTGACGGTAAGAACAAAGGACGGGCGATGTTTTTGGCTAAACTGCTTAACTGATTAGGGAATAAATAGTAAAGGAAGAATTTTACCGCGAACCACACGAACCAACACGAACTTTTACTTCGAGGATTGTCGTACTTGCGATTGATATAGCGCCGTCAATTTCTTGACGGCGCTACATGGGATTTAAGTGAGACAAGCGCCATGTGCGTTGTTAGCGCGCATGGCGTTGTTGTTGCGTTACTTTACGGTGCTGCTGTCGGTAACGTTGCTGACGTGCTGACTCCTAACTTATATGTACCGCTACTTGAATAAGGCCATACTCTGATATAGTACTCAGCGCTGGCGGTTAATCCCGTTTTGGAGGTATAAAGTTGACTGCCATTGCCATAAAGATTTGTTTTGTCCACTACGGTAACACCGTTGGCATCATACATTTGTACATACACATCGCCCAGTGTGCCCTTCTGTAAGTGTATATAAGCGGAGGTTCCTGTTCCCTGGGTAAATTTAAACCATTGTTCGCCGGTTCTGGTAGCAATATTGCCGTCACCCCATGTGCCTACGGTCAATGTGGTTACATCTTCGGTTGGCAAAGTTATCGGCATTGTTGATGACGACGCAAACCCTATCTTAAATGTGCCTGTACCACTATATGAATTAAAAGGCGTTACTTTGATATAGTAAATATTATTGTTAGTTACCGTTCGGGAGGTATAGAGATTACTGCTATAAAGATTTGTTCTGCTCCCTAATAGCCTGCCGTCGTCGGTATACAGTTGTACATTTACGTCACTCAGCGTGCCTGTATTAAAGTGTATATATTGGCTTCCTGTCACCGTCGAGGTAAATTTGAACCATTGTTCGCCGTTTGTGGTAGCAATATTGCCGTCAGAGAATTTACCAAAGGTCAGAGAGGTAAAGTCTGTGGATGGAACAGGTGAAGGTGTTACTTTGGGCGTGGATGTTGTCGTGTTGAACCCTATCTTGTATGTACCGCTGCCGGTGGTAGAATATGGCGTTACCTTGATATAGTAATCGGTATTAGCGGTTAACCCGGTTTGGTTAGCGCTGTGAGTACTGCTGTCAAGGTTTGATGTATCCCCTACGTTTGTACCGGCTAGAATAAACAGCCGGACATATACGCTGGTGAGCGCGCCTGTGCCTGTCCCCGGCAGGAAGTGTATATAATGGGATGTGCCTGTCGCTTTAAATTTGAACCATTGCTCGCCGCCCGCGGTAGTAATATTGCCGTCAGTCCATTCGTCGGCGGTCAGTTCGGGTATGGTTCCGGAGGGCACAGTTATTGCGGGCTGTGTCGATGAATTACCGTACGCTATCTTGTATGCGCCGCTATAGGAGCTTGAATATGGCTTTAAAAGGATATAGTACGTAGTACCGGAGACGTTAGTACTTCGAGAGGCAGAGGCAGTACCGCGGTTAAGACTTGCACTGCTTCCTACGGGTGTGCCGTTATTATCATACAGTTGTACAGATACATTGGTCAGCGTATCAGGCAGGAAGTGTATATAAGTGGTTGCCGCTGGTGCTGTAAATGAGAACCATTGTTCGCTGACTGTGGAAGTGATATTGCCGTCTGCCCATGTGTTGTTGGTCAATGGGGTTACGCCTGTGGTTGGAATAGTTATTGGTAATGTTGATGATGACGAGTTAACGCCTATCCTATATGTGCCGCTGGCGGTGCTTGAATAAGGCGTTACTTTAATATAGTAAACAGTGTTGGCGGTTAATCCCGATCGGGACACATAGGACACATAGCTAAAATTATCTCTGCTACCTTGTGTTCTGCCCTCTGTTGTATACATTTGTACATATATGTTGTCCATTGAGCCTTGCAGGAAGAGTATATAAGCATAGGTTCCCGTCCCCTGGGTAAATTTGAACCACTGTTCGCCGCCCGTGGCAGGAATATTGCCGTCCGTCCATTTGTCGCCTATGGTCAGGTCGATTACGCCTGTGGTTGGAATATCTACTGTTGCGGGCGATGATGATGTCGTGTTGACCGCAATCTTATATCCACCGTTAAGTGTACTGGTAGTTACTTTTATATAGTACACAGTATTGGCGGTTACAGTCCGGTTCATATTGGTAGTGGAGCTGGAAAGATATGCGCTTGCCCCTACGATTGTCGTACCGTCGGCAGCGTACAGTTGCACAGTCGCGGCGGTTAGTGTGCCCGGCTGGAAGTGTATATATTGGGTTGTTCCCGATGCTGCCGAAGTAAATTTGAACCATTGTTCTTTTACTGTCGAGGTAAGATTACCGTCATACCATTTATCAGCTATGTCCAAGGATGTAGCAGGTGAAATGGTATATGTCGCCGTCAATACGCCGCTGTTGCTCCATCCGGTTTTTACTGCTATGGCTTTGACGGTTGTTGTCGAACTAATGCTGATTGGTGTTGTCGTATTAAACTGTGTGCTTGAAGTAGTGGGGGTTGTTCCATCTATAGTGTAGTAGATTGACGCACCTGTGGTTGTTGTGGACAGAGTAACGCTCTGCGTCGTGAAATAGGTTCCCGCATCAAGATTTGCCGTAGGCGTAACTGCTTGTAAGCTATATTCCGCCGTCAATATTGCGCTGTTGCTCCAGCCGGTTTTAACGGCTATAGCCTTAAGGGTTGTTGTCGAGCTAATACTGATTGGTGTTCCCGTAATAAACTTTGTGCTTGAAGCAGTGGGGGCTGTTCCGTCTAAGGTGTAGTAGATTGTCGCGTCGGAGGTCGTTGTGGCCAGGGTAACGCTCTGCGCCGTGTTGTAGAGTCCCGCCGCAATGGTTGCCGTAGGCGTAGAGGCTTGTAAGGTATACGCCGCCGTCAATACACTGCTGTTTCCCCAGTCATCTTTAATTGCAATGGCTTTGATGGTTGTTGTCACGTTGATAGGGATTGCGCTTGTATACTTTGTGCTTGAAGCAGTGGGGGTTGTTGTTCCGTCTAAAGTATAGTAGATTTCTGCGCCTGTAGTTGCTGTGGTCAGGGTAACGCTCTGCACCGCGTAGTAGTTTCCAGCCGCAACGTTTGCAGTAGGTTGTGCAGCAACACCCCCAATGACACTTACGGTGACAGTTGCTATCTTGCTTTGATATGTTACCGTTACGGTTTTTGTCCCCGCTGTTGTGGAATCAAAACCGTCTATTTCATAGTCGGTAACTACCCCCGTTGTGTTGTCAGCATAGGTTACCGTTACTTCCATGCCGTCCCTGTCAAATTGTTCGCCAATGGCGTACACCTTCTTTGTCGGCTCTTTAGTTACCACAATGCTGGTGGCGGCGTTATTGACCGTAACAGTAAATTTTGCCGTCTTCCCCTCGTAAGTGACGGTAATCTCTTTTTCTCCTTCAGTTGCGGAATCTAAATCGCTGACTTTATAGCCGGTAACCGCTTTTTTTGTGCCGTCGCTGTAGATTGCCGTTACCACCATACCCGTTGTATCCAATGCTTCATCACCGATAACATAGTCGGTTTTTGTCGGCTCTGCCGTTACGGCTATGCTGGAAAGGGTTACTTCCTCTTTGGGTTCTTCGCATCCTGTCATAGGCAGGATCATGAATCCAATTACCGCGATAATTGCTAAAAGGCTGACGCTTTTTAGCTTAGATTTTTGCTGTCGCAAAACTCCAATACGTTGTTCTTGTTTTTTCATTTACAACTCCTTTTAATATGATTTAATAAAAAAAAGCCGGTGTTCACGCATACGCGCAAATCCGGCTTTTTTTCCAAAATAATGAAAATATTAAGAAAAAGTGTTTTTTCTGTGTTTTTTGGGGTTAATTGTTGATTGGGGTTACTATAATATGGTGTATTTTTCAAAATCATTGGTATTGTTTTTTTATGAAATTTATGGTATATATAAAGAAGTAACATGGAGAAATTACTACTGTTATCAGGTATCCAACGTTCGGGAACAACAGTCCTGCCGTTTACAAAAACCGCTTTTTCTATACCGTCCATTATTATATATATATCATCATTATTTCTATTTAAGACCTGTAATGGATTAGAATTCGTGTTATTAAGGAAAAACTATAATGGATACTAGGTTCTTTTTTGCCGTCTTTTTAACCGTTTTATCAGCCTTTACAGTGTCCGAATCGGCACAAGCCCAGGAAAACCGATTTTATATCAACTTGCAGAAATTTCCGCTGTACATTAAAGCTGATTTTAATCCTTCCGATACTGCTTCTCCTGATTTACAGGACGGCTCATGGCTGGTCAGGGAACAATGGTCCAACGCTGTTATACGCAGGCTGGGTTTGCCCGGATTGCCGAAACGCGCCTTTCTGTCGCCTTGGGGCAGACCGGTGCAGGAATGGACTTTTGTACTTCCCTTTACAATGGACGTTGACGTCCCCTTATTTCCATGTTTGTATTTGGCGTCTATCGGTGTAAACTGGGAGATATACCTTAACGGGATTCTGATCCAGAAAGAAATGCATTTGTCCGGCGGACGCATAACGGAACAACACAGCGAGCGCGATGTAATTATTCCCTTAGACAGCAGACTTCTGCAAAAAGGCGAAAATGTTCTTGTGTTCCGCATTGTCGGAGACCCAACCGATTATACAACCGGTTTTATTTATAAAATGCCTTATTATATTGCTGAGTATGCTCATATAATGCGTACCCACAGCGAGATTGACCAAATAATTATAATATCAATACTTGCCATACTGGGGATATATCACTTCCTGTTTTTCGCCATTTTCCGCGAAAACCGTTATAACCTTACATGCGGATTTTTCTCCCTTGGTATGGGTTTGTATTATCTGTGGCGGACACACTGGATATATCAAATTATCTCCAATACCGCCATTGTGGTCAGACTGGAATTCTTTACGGTCTATTTTATGATACTTGCCCTTATGGCTTATACGGACAAGCTTTGCAATTTACGTTATTCTATCGTAACAAAAGTATACGGTGTTTTTTGTTTGATTCTTGCGGTGTCACAACTGTTTTTCTCACGAACCTACGGAAGTGAAACATTGATTATCTGGCAGCTTGTAAGTATTCCCGCGATGGTGTGGATTCTTATTTATAACATTGTTTTTCCGATTATTCGTGAATTGAAAAGCGGTAAAAAGTTCATTGATATATTGGTTAATACTTATCCGGGGAATCTGTCAGTTGTTGTTACCATTCAAGTCCTAACCGTAGTCATTGATCTTATCGATTCTTTTGCCCTGCATTACTCGCTGGATTTAACCAGCTACAGTATGGTTATCTTCGCGTTGTCGGTTACACTTATGTTATTCCGAATGTCCGTCATAAAAGACAGAGAACTTAAAGAAAAAAGCGCGCTGTTGGAAATGTCCACTAATCCCGCCTCCGCGCGTGAAAAGGCGTTCAGTTCATGCAGTTTAACAGAACGCGAAAAGGAAATTGCCCGATTAATGGTAGAAGGGCTTGATAATAAGGATATTGGTGAGCGTCTTTTTCTATCCAACAGCACCATAGCGTTTCATATAACAAATATTTTCCGTAAATTCGGCATTATTGACGGCAAAAACAAGGGACGGGCGATATTTTTGGCTAAATTGATTGGGGGGGGGGGGGGGGGGGGGGGGTAATATCATCACGCCGTCAAGATAAATAAACATATTAATTTACTCCATTATTATGAAAAAATTTACAAAATTCCATTAAGCCAATTATTGATAAGATGACGCGAAAGAGAGCCTTCTCCGGGTAAATCGGGCATGTCATCCTTAGTAAACCATTTTGCGTCTTCTATTTCGTCTCCGTCGGGTTTTATCGTCCCCGATGAATAACGCGCCTTAAAACCAAGCATCAAAGAACTGGGAAATGGCCAAGGCTGGGATTTAATATAAACAATGTCTTTTACTTCGATATCCACTTCTTCGCGAATTTCCCTAACTACGGTTTCTTCCAGAGTTTCTCCCGCCTCGTTAAAACCGGAAATGTGGCTGTAAACCCTCGCTTTAAATCTTTTGTTATGTGCAAGTAAAATTCTGTTATTATCATCGGTAATGATGACGATAACGGCGGGGCAGATTCTTGGGAACTCTGTCCGTCCGCACTTGGGGCAGATTCTCTGCGCCTGCATGGGGACATCTTCATTTTTCGCGCCGCAGGTTCCGCAGAAGCGCGAATTCCATCGCCATTGGGCGATATGGCAGGCGCGGATAATACGATTGGGGTTACCGCTGCCCGATACGCTGAACATGGAGAGAATACTGCGGACGGGAATAGTTTTCCAATTTTCAGGCGGAACGGCAGTTGGGGGGACGGAGACTACGGAAATCATCTCGGAGGAGTTGTCCAATTCCGGCGCGTCAAAAATATCGGTATTCTTAAAATATTTTGACAATTCAAATAAAAGACCTGAGTCAATTTGAGATTCCGGAGTATTAACCGGTAAAAGCAAAGAATCGCCCTGAATAAAAAACGCTCGTTTGTCCAAAATTCACTCCTTATTTATTATATTAAAATCATTCTTGTTATTCAATAATTTTTACTTTAATATAGAGGTAAGGAGAAGCCCGTGGATAACTTAAATTATTTGGAAACACTGCCGTTAAGCAGTATTACAAAATACGCAAATGGTCATCCCAGCGACGGCGTTCCTTTTTCAGGCTGTCCAAGGGTACACCCGTCGGACAAGAGTAAAATGTTTCTTGTAAAAGACCCCTTGGGAAACGAACCGAAAGTTTTGGAATTCAATTTAGAAGATATTTTGTTTGTAGAAGAAAATCCTTCCGCCGTAACAGAAGCGGGCGAGAGCGTTCCGATGGTCAAGCTCTGGGTAAAACGCGGAGCTGTCGGAGTAGTTTTAGAGCCGTTTGAAGTCGCATGATTGAAACTCACGAATTTTCCAAATTTATCCGTCAGCCGCTATTCATGTCGTCGGAAGGTGAAAACGTTCTCTGCGAACTTTGCCCGAACAACTGCGTAATAAAAAGCGGTCATTTCGGCTCGTGCGGAGTAAGGGGGAACAAGAGCGGAAAGGGAATCATTCCTTTTTACGGATTCATCTCCGCGCTTGCGATTGATCCAATCGAGAAAAAACCTCTGTATCATTTTAAACCGCGCACAAAAATACTCTCACTCGGTTTTGCCGGCTGTAATCTCCACTGCCCATTCTGCCAGAACTGGCATATTTCCCAAAACACGGACATCAGCGGTAAATGGATGCAGCCGGGAGAAATAATTTCCGCCGCGCTGAAACAGGATACTCCGTCCATTGCATACACATATTCGGAGCCTCTTGTTCACATTGAGTATATTTTGGATTGCATGAAGCTTGCCCGCAAGCACGGAATAGCCAATGTGCTGGTAACGAACGGCTGTATCAAACCGGAAGCCGCCGCCGAAGTTTTAAAACTCACCGATGCCGCCAACGTGGACTTAAAAACTTTTTCGCAAGAAACATACAAAAAAGTACTAAACGGCGATTTGCAGACTGTGCTTGATTTTATCGCGCTTTGCCATAAGACGGGCGTTCATGTAGAAGTTACAACCCTTGTCGTGCCTGACTTAAATGACGCAGGAGACGAACTTAGCAAGGCGGCGGATTTTATCGCTTGCGTAAGCAAAGAAATCCCCTGGCACCTGACAGCCTATCACCCCGATTACCGCTGGAACGCTCCGCCTACGAACAGGGATTTTCTTTTAAACGCCGCAAAAGAAGCGGGGAAAAAGTTGACGTTTGTGCATACGGGGAATATCGGCTTTATGCCCTTATGATACCTGAAACTGTTAAGCCGGACGGCAAATTGACATAGTTAAAAAATTACATAATAATAAATTTATGTTTATAAAAATAAAAGTATTTATTATATTGCTTGTTTTTGTTCTCTTTTCATGCGCAACTTCCGGTAATAGTGAAAATCCGCCCCAGCAAAGACCTCCTCAAAAAACAAAAGAAAAAGAGAAAGAGAAAAGTTTTAAAGTAACTGTTGAACAAAATAATAAAAGTATAAATGAATCGAATGATTCTTATACTCTGGAAGATCAAAAATTTAATATTTTGATAAACGATGTTGATGATAAAACAATACAAATTTTTGCTTACCATAACGATGAAATGTTTAGTAAATATTCTTACCCTGTTGAATGTGAAAACACCGTTATATTTAATCCGGCGGCTGTTTTGACAGATAACGCGGATGGAAACACTGAAATTACGTTAATGATAAATAAAGAAATGCAATATAATGTTATAACTCCTGAGAAAAGAATAACCAATAATAATACCGCCGTAATAAAAATTAAAAATATTGCGGACTATGACGGTAAATATGACGGAACATTATATCTGACAATTTTTGTTGATTTAAATGACAATAACATTATAGAAAAAAATGAAGTAAAAAACATTTCTTTAAGTATAAACAGAACGGCAAAAAGTATTTTATTTGGGGATAAAATATATGTTTCCACGGTTGAAAACCGCATAAAAGATATTAAAAATTATGAATATTCAAACGAATATCTTTATGCAAAAATAACCAGCGACCCTGAAAGACAATTATTTTTACTGTTATTCGGGAGAAATAATTTTGTTAATCCGGGTTCTACTGTTAACAGAATAATCAGTATAGATTATTCAAAGTATAATATGTATGTTATTTTTTCACCTATAACGACTCAAATAGAATTGTATAACAATCCGTATCATTACAGCGGTGAAAATAAATTAATATTTGATACCAGAATTAACAAAGAAGCAAAAAATGGCACGTATGTTTTTTGCAGAGAATACCGCGTTGAAAAAAATAAAGATATATACGAGATGTGGATAAATGATAACGGAAAATTAAAAAAGATTAAGAAATTCGATTTATAATAAGCAGGCTTTATTTTTCGTCAATTCAAATCCGAATCAAACATAAATCTTGTTTTTTCTCATTGACAGCAACTGGGAACTCCGCCTCCCCCTCCGCCGCCGCCCGCTGCGCCGCCGCTTCCGCCGCCGCCGGATGACTTACTGCCGCCGGAAGGAGGAGCGCCGCCCGCGGGAGCGGCAGGTAACAGAGAAGATAAAACGGTATCGGACGGTTTTCCATCCGCTCCTATAGAACTTTTTCCGCCGGTTCTTACCATTGCAGCCGGTCCGGAAACACCGGAAAACACCGCCGTCCCTTCATTCACTTTTATATTTACCGTATCAAATTCAAAATTTTTACCTCGTACCGAAGCACTCGCATAAGGGCTTTGTATGGTACAGTTAGTTGTCGTTCCAACAGGGGTATCAATTTTAACTCTTCCGGTTTGCAGATTTACATTGATATTTTCCTCAAGAGTCAACTGTGTCAGCGGACGTACGGTAATAATAGAATTATTAGCCGCAATAACGGCGGAACTTTTAAAACCGGTCGATACAATTGTATTATTCGCAATAACATCGCCTACTTTAGCGGCGGTAAAAACCGAAGAACCGGCGGGCTTTAAATACACATCGCCGCCGTTTATTTCTCTTATTACTCCAAACTGACCGTCCGCTAATTGATTAACCACACATAGCTCCTCACATAAATAATCATCGGGATTCTCCGCAAATATTCCCCTAACGGGCATACACAACATTAAAACAACCGCAAAATATTTTTTCATAAACTTCTCCTTAATTTAAAACATATTACTGGCAGCAACTCAATTTGCCGCCGGTTGACGCGGCTGTTTCTTTTATCATGTCCTCAAGAGTCAAACGTGAAAGCGGAGCGACATTCAAAGGAGTAGTGCCGACTAAAATAACGGCGGTACTTTTCATAGCGGTCTGTATAACGGTAGTCGGTTTAATAACATCGCCGACTTTGGCTTTAACAAAAGCCGAAGACTCAAGAGTCTTTATTTGTACCTTGCCGGTTAGTTTCTGTATTACTCCGGACGGCAGATCCTCCGTCGCAACATTCGCGTACGGGTTTTCCGCCGCAGGCGTGTCTTCCGCGAAAATACATAAAGCAGTCATACACAACATTAAAACAATCAAAAAAGTTTTTTTCATAAAATCCTCCTTAAATATTAATACAAAGCTATAATTACAGATACATTCCCAAACCACCTAGGTTTTTCATCCGGAGCCGTGTTACCCAGTTTTGGAGAAAAAATCCCGCCTCCAAGATTTAATTGTAAATCCGAAGTAGGACTCCAGACAAGCTGCCCAAAGAACTCGGTTCCCAAAAAGATACCGTAATATTTATCTTTTTCCGGTTTTTCTAATTCTTTGAGGTTTAAGGGTAAGGGATAACCTTTATAAGTTACAAGATCGTTACGCACAAAGTGCGACACGTTAAACGCTATTCCAAAAGCGGGAATAAACAAAGCGGAATAGCCCATGCTTAGTATTGAAATTCCCTTAAATTTTAATTTAAGTATATCACCGTAGAATTTATTGGTCAACGGATCAAAATCTTTCATAATGCCTTTGGTTCTTCCACTGCTGAAACGTCCGGTCAGCGAAAGACGGCTGTTAAAACCGGAAGGAAGTTTCCAATAAACACCCAAGTTTCCGGCAAAACCGGCGGTAACGCCGTCTTCCTCCGTTACTCCTTCCGCATTTTCAAACACTTCCCCTTCCGCTATTTCAAAAGTGCCGCCCAGTTCAAAAGCAAAATTGTTAATCGGAACAATCGCTCTTAAAGTTGCATATTGGCTGTTGACTTTTTCTGTGTCGTCCGGATCATTCGAAAGATCAAATTGCGCGGTTATTGCCGCGTTTAGGTGCAGTAATTCAGCTACAGACAAATGTTCCCAATCCAAAGACATAAGTAAACGCTTTGAAGCAAAATAAGTGCTCATGTCGGTAAGATCAACATCTTTCGTAAAGTTTACCTTTTCCTGGTCTTTCATGATGGTATAGGCGATTTTTTTGTAAAGAAAACCGGTATACCACGCGCCTAAGCTGAAAACCCCCGCATTTGAGTTAAGCTCAAATTGAACGCCGTCAAAAAGTCCCGAAGCTATAAAACCAATAGGATCGGAATAATTCATTCGTCCGGCTCTAACCCCAAAAGCGCCCGATCGCCACGAAATTTCAGTACGCAGTAGTTCCGGCGTCCAAAAAAACACATATTTCTCTTCACCATCCTCTATTTTATATTGTTTCCCAAATGTTACTTTTGGCGAAAAAGTGAAATCGCTTTTATCTCCAAACAAGAATGAAAAGGTCGGCGAAATTTCCGTATGATACTCATTAAAATGCGATTCTCTGTCGTCGTTATTATTACCGGCTTCGGCATACTGATTGGTTATAAAGGAGAAATTTACCGCGCTAAGAACGGCAGGCATCAGAAACATCAACGAAAAAAATAAAAATATACAGTATTTATTTTTCATTCATTTTCTCCGTTTCTTTTTGAATAAGAGCTTTGCTTGTTATAAAAAGCAGTTTTTCGCCGCTTATATACATGTCCGGATCCGCTCTTCCCTGAATAATATTTTTAGACACCAATTCACGGTAAGAATAATGAGGGCTTTTGAAAATAGAATACATTATGCCGCCTTTAAAATTAAAAGAACGCATAATCAGCAGAGAAACGCCGTCAAACCGAGCCGCTTCATTCTCGGAGGCATTTCTTGGCAGCCATTTTCGCTGTGACGCATAAAGAAACGCCTCATGTACGTCGGGAGTAACCAGCGTATCGGACGCTTCAAGCAAGAAACGCGCCGCCGCCGCATAGGTAACTACGTTTTTAGATAACAGCCTTTCAATTTCTTCCGCTATTTCCTGCGCCGACAAACGACTTGTACAAAAAACTAAAAATACAATAGCCGGTAAATAAATTAATTTCATATTAATTATTTTCCGCCGCTAAGATCTTTTTTCACAATGGATGAATAGTCAGAGTCAAGATATTTTTTCCCGTCGACTGTTCCTCCAAACGCCATTACTTTTGCCGTAACCGCCGTTGCCATTGGTTTTGAATTATCCCATGTATTATCCGCTCTTCTCGCCGGCATTAAGGTTATTTGAATTTTATTTTTAGCGAGAATTACAACAGCGCCGTTGCTTTCATCGTTTAACAACGCGTTCGCGCCGTTACTGGAGGATTCCGGAAAATTTACAATTGCGGTTCCTGTTTTTGTATTTATTTTTCTTCTGCCGGAACCGCAATTCTCGCTGAAAGTTATAACTTCATATCCTGTCGCGTTAGGAACTTCGTCCCAAGTAACGGTCATAGTCCTGACATTAACATCAATTTTTATATTTTCAGGCGAGGGCGCGCTTAGAATAGTCGGCGCTGTAGCGCAGCTTATGGTAAAAAGTCCAACTACCAGCGTAACAGCGATAAATCCTAAAAGTTTAATATTATTTTTCACTTTTTTCTCCTTAATAAGGTACAGCGGAGCGCGTTGTCAAAACGCTGATAATGCCCCGCCGTTTAAAATATCATTTCTTAAAACTACATTCCGCCCATTCCTGTAGTAATTGGTTTTTCTACTACAGCTGAATAACCGGAATCAGAATATCCGTTTCCTGAAATTACTTCTCCTAGCGATCTTACCTTTGCCGTAACTTTTGATGCCATCGGCTCTGTTGGATCTGCTCCTGCCATATTATTCGGCATTAAGGTTATTTGTATTTTATTTTTTGCAAGAATTAAAACAGAGCCGTTTGCCTGAGTGCCGTCGTCTTTTACGCTATTCAAAACACTGGTAGTGCCTTCAACAGCGGTAGGAGGGTTAGCTTTCGCATTGTCCGGATTGTATGACACTGCGGTAATATCCTTAGTGTTTATCTTTCTTTTACCTGAACCACAGCCTTCACTGTAAGTTATAATCTCGTAACCTGACGCATTGGATACTTCATTCCATGTAACGGTCATAGTCCTTTTCACAACAGTAATTGTTACATTTGAAGGTACGCTTAAGGGAGTAATTTTATCCTCCGGCGGTTCTACATCGCAACTTATCGTAAAAAATCCAATTACCAGCGCAATAGCGGTAATTCCTAAAATTTTAATATAATTTTTCATTTTCATCTCCTTAAAAAAGTTTTGCGGGACGCCTTTAAATTTTTTGATATTCCATCCGTCTTACCGGAGTATTTGACAAATAAATTTTAAGATGTTCCCTTGTAAAAAACACGAAAAACCGGACGCATGTTTAGTTAGTACAGAATCCGATTATACGCCTAAACTTTTGGAGGTCTGAATATTTTTTCTGCAATATTTTTATTAATATATTGAGTTTTATAATCTACAATATATAGTAAAGCAAGATTAGCTTTGTCGTACGTATGTATTTCGCAAATATAATTATAGATTGATTTACTAAACGATTCGTAAGTAATTAATGTATCAGTTTGATTAGGAGTTTCGCTAAAATAGCAGCAACAATTTGAAGTAGTCCCAGTTCCTGCGCAGCACTCCATGCAATTACTTTCTTCGGCAGGTTGATACCAGCATAAATCAATCGCTTTAAAAACTACAGTGTTCAATATGACAGAGTAAAATACTGAAAAAACCACTACAGCGGCAGTCGTGACTGCGAGAATTTTACGCATTATATCCCGCCTGTTTTTTGCCATACTCGTAATATAACTCAAAAAAATCCATAGTCAATATCATAAAATTATTTGTCTTCCTCCCAGTTCTTAAACATCATTCCAGCTTGGGTTAAATATTCCTTTGATATAGTAATGCTTGAATCTGTTTCTGTTTTATCTTCCGGGAAAATAGATATGGGGTTACAGCCCCCTGTTTTTGTCTCTATCACTTCCATGCGGAAGCGTTTTTTACATCTCTGGCAAACCAACATCGTATTAACCTGCACATAATATCCCTTTCCTAACTTGTAGCACACATGACAAGCGTTAAAAGCTGTGCGTATTTTGCCATCCGGCGTTTTCACCGCAATCACTTCCATTTGTTTTCCGTCAATTTCAACAGGGTAAAAAAGAGCGTTTCTTGTGATGTCCTTGGTTTGGATAATTAAATCCTGATCAACAATTGTCGGGTTTCTTTTGTTAAGTTCGCCGTCCTGAGTGTTTTTCTTTTCATTGACATTGCAAGCGGAAAAGCCGCATATTACCGCCGCCGTCAAAACTACCATCAATGTTTTTCTGAATTTCATTTCCATAATATACATCAACCTTGCGTAAGCGTTCCGCTTTCCATTATAAAATTTTTATCCGCGTATTCTACTGTATCTTTATCATGAGTAATCATAAGAACAGCCATTCCTTCATCCGCGGCTTTTCTGAAAATTTTCATAATTACGTGAGTCGTCTGCGTATCAAGATCGCCGGTTGGTTCATCAACAAGCAAAAAACTCGGCTTATTTATCATCGCCCGCGCTATTGCCATACGTTTAAGTTCCCCGCCTGAAAGGCTTTTGGGCAGACTGTCCGCTAATGGTTCAATTTGAAATTGTTTCAACAACTCGTTTGCTTTTTCGGCTGAATTTCCTTCGCGCGGCGAAAAATGAAAAGGCAGCCGTACATTTTCCAATACCGTCAAGCTTGACAGCGCGCTGTGCCCCTGCGGCGCACATCCGATTGCCGCGTTCCTGTACAGCGACATTTCCTTATCTGAAAAAGAAAAAATATCTTTCCCATCCCAAAGAATATTGCCCGACGTAGGCTTGGTAAGTCCCGCAATAATATTGACCAGAGTGCTCTTGCCGCTACCGGATCGTCCGGTTACGCTGATAAACTCGCCCGATGACACCGAAAGACTTACCCCTTTTAAGATAACAATATGCCGACCACCGCGCGTATACTGTTTTACAATGTTATTAACTTCTATTTTCATATTACTCACCTTCCCGCATTGTAGCGTATGTTTCCGCGCGGCTGACTTTATACGCGGAATACGCGACAGCTACAGAGCCGGCAACCGCCGACATAATCAGGGCAATGACGGAAAGTTTGATAAGCTCTCCGGCGCCCGGCATTAAAAACGGCAGACCCATTCTTTTTCCCCAATAAGAACTGAAAGGCAGAACCATTAGCGCCGCTAAAATTATACCCGAAATCGCCCCGTACAAACTGACGATTAACGCTTCAAACAGAACGATACCGGCAAGTTTGCTTCGCGTCGCTCCGACAATTCGCATAACGGCAAATTCTTTTTTGCGGATAAGCGTAAAAACCGAGAACAGAATGATCAAAATCAATACGGCTAAAATGCCAAGAACAGCCGCCACGGAACGAATCATTCCCGAAACAATGTTCAGATTTCCGGCGATACTTGCGACAATACTTTGGCTTTTAACAAGACCAACATCCGGCGCATCCCAACGAATGTTGTCATACACGGTTTCAATATCATAATCAGGCGGCACTTTTACTAAAACCGCCGAAACCGCATTCCCAACATCCAACTCATCGGCAATCGCGCCTTTCTTTCGCGCGGCTTCCGCAAGTATACGCATAGTGTTCATATTGACATAAACGGAACTATCCATACCGCTTGCGGTTTTAGCGAGACGCGCGGCAACTTTCATTTCATGATCAAAAAAAGTCAATGTCTTTTCATTTTCAACATTAATCGCGTCGCCGACAATCAATTCTCCGTCTTTAATCTGAGAACTATAAACCTGTGAAATCCACGGCTTAATCACAAAGTCCGTATCATAATCAATCCCGATAAGCTGAACCTCTTCCGAACAACAGCTTGCGGCAAGCGATGCCAAAAAAAACTGCGATGTACACCGCCCAACGCCGTCAATCCCGCTTATACGCTGTTCCATATCCTTGTTAAAATAAAATTTAACAGGAGCGCCGGAAAGGATAATGCCTTCGTATTCGGACTCATGTCCCGGCGGAATCACGACAATATCCGCGCCAAGACGCGCTTCCAGACTATTGATCCCGTTATTCAAACTATTTGATAAAACCGATCCGCCGAACAGTGCAAACGCCAATATCCCGATAAATGCCACAAGGGCGAATGTACTCCAAGGTTTTCCGCTTAGATTTTTCAGCGCTATTTGGAATGTCGTCAATGGTTTTTTATACATCAGAAAATCCTTTTCTGAAAATGAAAAATCCGTTTATAAGAGACAGAGCAATTACCAAACTGCCCAGCACCAACATCATAGGATAAAACAGAATGTGGCAATCATGTGTTTTTGATCCGCAAACGCCGATTAGACATGTGGGGAACAAAATCACCATTACGCCGAGCAGGACTTGCGCGAAAGTAATTCCTAAGCGCACCTGTGATTTACGGAAACATAACAGCAATATGCCAAGAAGAGCGATTGCCGCGCCCGGACCAATTTCCGCCATGCCCGACCAATAGCATTTCATCGGCATAAACATATTCGTGGGTTTTCCGTCCGCGCAAATCTGTATACCGTCCAGACATGGCTCAAAAATTGTTTGCGATCCGACAGCGACCAGCAAACCAAATATAATAAATAAAGATCCGGAAATAAATCGGGTAAATGTATTTTTCATGTTAATACTCCTTTAAACGTAATGAGACGTTTCTAAAATTCATATTTTTAGAAAATATATTATAGTGTACGCTTACGCTTTGGGAGGTCTGAAAATATTGAAAGCAATGTATTGGCGGCTGCCTTGTGTCTCACAATTTACATTATATAATTCCATAAAATTAGTTTTGTCGAATTTATTTATATTGCACATATAACTATAGACTGATCTGCCGAACGGCTCGTATAAAATTAATGAATCGTTTTGATTAGATATTTCGCTAAGGTAGCAGCAGCAGTCCGGACTTGTCCCAATTCCGGCACAGCAAGACTCCATGCAAACGCCTTCTTCTTCGGAAAGTTGATACAAGCAGCTAATCGCTTTGGAAACGGCGGAGTTCAATATGACAGAGCAGAATAAAGAAAACGCCACTGCAAGGGCGGCTGTGATTGTAATGGTTTGACGCACTATAACCCGTCTGCTTTTTGCCATACTTTATTTCCTATATAACTATATCGCCTTCCTACTACATTGTAACTTAAAAAAACCTATTGTCAATACGTACAATAGCGGGGTATTTGTTTCTTACTGCATTACTACCAACCCAAAGCCTATGTTGCAAGCAATGTATCTATTTTTTGATGAATACAAGTCATAATGCCGTCTTTTTTTTCATTCCATAAGTGCATTGCGCCGCCGCGGCAATTTTTATAATCCTTGCAATCCAGACATATACCCGTCTTTGTCCAGCTTCTGTCGCGCATTATGTTAAAACGGTTATTCCACACATCAACAAAATTATCCTGATAGATATTTCCCTGTATAAAGCTCCGGCTAATGTTGGGACACGCCGATATTGAGCCGTCTATCAAGACTGAAGCTATCTGTATGCCGGCGCGGCAGAAAAAATACGTGTCGCGGGCTTGCAATTCGTAATCGCCAAGCCATGCTTCGCAACTGAAATTTACCGCCATGCGTTTGTCGGCGCGCGAACTTACAATAAAATCCATGAGCTGTTTTAACTGCTGCGGCGTTAACTGCAACAAATCGTTATTCGCCGCCCTGCCAATGGGCGAAATTGTAAACAAGCGCCATGCCTTTACGTTCCGTGAAATTAAAAACTCCCGTAACTCTTCAAGCTCATTAATATTTTTTTGATTTACGCAGGTAACCACATCGTAATTCAGGCGGCTGCCAGCGGTAATTAATTCAAGCGCTTTTACCGCTCTGGAAAAACTTTTATCGTTGTTACGCAGCCAGTTATGACTTTGCTCAAGCCCGTCTAGGCTTAGTGTAAGAGAACCCATGCCCGCTCCAAGCAATCTGTTGTGAATATCGGGAGTGTAATCGTATCCGTTAGTCACTATCCCCCAGCGAAATCCGTTCTCCCTTAACTTAATGCCGCATTCCGGCAAATCTTTTCTTAAGATTGGCTCACCGCCTGTTATCGCTATCGTTATGGTATCCGGCTTGTATACATCTTTCAAGGGTAAAATTGCTTTTAGAAAATCATTAAAAGGCAAATCGGGGTATTGGGAATCCGCAACACAATCGGAACCGCAATGGATACACTTTAAACTGCAACGCCGGGTACATTCCCAAAAAAGATATGTTAACTCATGCAGGGCAGTTTCATTTTTTATAAAACTACGGGCAATAAACCGGGTAAACCTATTTCGCATCTTCCTTGTATAAATCTAACTTGACATTCACAGGAGAGCCTGCTTCGCTTAAACTAATCGTCTTTTCCAGTGTTTTAAAATAACCGCCGTTTTCTTCTCCGTCAATATCCTCAAATCGTAAATCATACGATGTCTGTCCATACACATAGATATTGAAATTACCATCTTTATTTGTAAACTCGGATGAAAAATTTTTAACCCGTACTTCTATACCCTGAATGGGATTATCATCTTTAGAACTGACTGTTCCGCTAATGGTAACAGAATCCTCAGGCGGACCATAGCAGGCTTGAAACAAAAGCGAAATGGTTGCCGCTCCCAGTCCCTGATAAATTCTTCTTAAAACCCTTCGGCTTTTCTCTGATAATTTTATCATAACCAGTCTCCTACTATATATAATATAACACACTTTTGTTAATCACACAACAAAAATTATCGCCGCCTTGACAATACTACTATACTATAATATAGTAGTTTACAGACCGATTTTAAATCGTATCAAATGTTATTAGCCGTCATTAGGATTTATTTTTATGCGTCAATTTGAAGTAGTATCGCCTTTTCAACCCGCCGGAGATCAGGGCGAAGCAATTTCCGCGTTAGCTGAAGGTATACGAGCGGGAGACAAGTATCAAACTTTGCAGGGCGTTACGGGCTCCGGCAAAACATTTACAATGGCGAAGATAATCGAAGCGGTGCAAATGCCCACGCTGATTGTCAGCCACAACAAGACACTCGCCGCACAGCTTTTCCGGGAGTTCAAAGGTTTTTTCCCCAACAACGCTGTGGAATATTTTGTTTCCTACTACGATTACTACCAGCCCGAAGCGTATGTCGCAAGCCGTGATTTATACATTGAAAAAGACGCTTCAATAAACGACGAGATAGAGCGAATGCGGCTCTCCGCGGCGAGAAGCATGATGGAACGCGAGGACGTAATCATCGTGGCGACTGTCTCCTGCATTTACGGAATGGTAACCCCCGACGTATACAAAAAAATGACCGCGACTTTTTCAAAAGGCGAAACCGTTGATGTTGATTCGCTAATGCGCCGCTTTGTTGAATTGCAATACGAGCGTAACGACGCTGTTCTTGAACGCGGACGTTTTCGCAGAAGGGGCGACACGCTGGAAATTTATCCAGCCTACATGGAAGAAGCCTACCGCGTCGACTTGGATTGGGATAAAGTTGAACGCATACGCCGGTTTAATCCCGTGTCAGGTGAAATGTTAGAGGACATTGATCGCGCGCTTATTTATCCCGCAAAGCAGTTTGTAATGCCCGGCGAAATGGTACAGAACGCAATGGGCGCTATCAAACAGGAACTTAAAGACCGCCTTGAGCATTTTAAAAATAACGGTAAAATGATTGAAGCGGAAAGATTGAAAACCCGCGTTGAATACGACATTGAAATGCTTAACGAAATGGGCTACTGCTCCGGTATTGAAAATTACTCCGCTCATTTGGCAGGGCGCAAAAGCGGCGAAACTCCCGACACGCTTGTAGATTATTTTCCGAAAAGACATTTAACGTTCATTGATGAAAGCCACGTTACCCTGCCGCAGTTAGGCGCAATGTACGCAGGCGACCGCAGCCGCAAGCAAAGTCTTGTCGATTACGGCTTCCGTCTCCCCTGCGCCCTTGACAACCGCCCCCTTCGCTACGATGAATTTGTCGAGCGCTTAGACAAAACAGTTTTTGTTTCCGCCACGCCGGGAAAAAATGAAATTGAGCAATCGGCGCGGGTGGTACAGCAGTTGATACGCCCCACAGGACTTTTAGACCCCGAAATAGAAGTGCGTCCCAGCGAAGGGCAAATGGAAGACATTTACGGCGAAGTGCAAAAGCGCATTAAAGCCAAAGAACGCTCTCTTATCCTCACCCTGACAAAAAAAATGGCGGAAGATCTTACGGATTATCTTACAAGTCTGGGTTTAAAAGTCCGCTACATTCACAGCGAGGTGGAAACCATTGAGCGTGTTGAAATTCTCACCCAACTGCGTCAAGGCGATTTTGACATTCTGGTAGGAATAAATTTGTTACGCGAAGGTATCGACCTGCCCGAAGTTTCATTTATCGCAATTCTCGATGCCGACAAAATCGGCTTTTTACGCTCGCTAACAAGTCTTGTGCAGATAATCGGGCGCGCCGCTCGTAACGCCGCCGGAAAAGTAATCATGTACGCCGACCGCATGAGCGAAGCGATGGAAAAAGCAATCGCCGAAACCAACCGCCGCCGTGAGATACAAATAGCGTATAACAAAAAACACGGCATAACCCCTGCGACAGTTAAGAAAGCAATTGCGGAAATACTGACCCGCCATGTTGAAGAAGCCGACAGCGCGGCGGCAAGCACAGTAGAAGTTTTGAAAAAATCTTTTAATGTGCTAATCCCCGCACAGCGCAAACAGTTGATTAAAGCTTTGGAGAGCGAGATGCTTGAACACGCGAAGAATCTTGAGTTTGAACAAGCGGCGATGATTAGAGACGAGATTGCGAAGATTAAAGAGGTGGGGTAAAACTCAAATTATTCTATTCGCGTAATCTTTTTTTCGCCAATTCGCAGTATGATTTATCAATTTCAATGCCGATAAAAAATCTGTCCGGTAAACATTTGCAGGCGGCTCCGGTTGTTCCGCTTCCGCAAAATGGATCGAGTATAACGGCGTTCTCGTTTGTCGACGCAAGTACAATGCGTTTTAGAAGGTCTATCGGTTTTTGCGTCGGGTGTTTTCCGTGTTCTTTTTCGTTGCTTTTGGTAGTCGGTATTGACCAAACCGATCTCATTTGCGTATTTTCATTTTTTAATTTATCTTCGGGGAAAGTTCCGTTCTTCATTTCATCGTAATTAAATATATGTTTTGCTTTTTTGTTTTTCCTCGCCCAAATAAGCGTTTCATGCGACGCTGTAAAAAAACGACAGCTTAAGTTAGGCGATGCGTTAGGCTTAAACCATGTTATATCATTCAAAATATGAAAATCATTTTTTTGCAAAAGATAGCCGCATTGATAAATACTGTGATATGTCCCCGAAATCCAAATTGTTCCCTCGGGTTTCAAAACTCGTCTGCAAGCGGAAATCCACTCATTATGAAACGCCGTGTCGTTTTCAAAACCTTTACTTTTATCCCACTTCCCCTTGTTCACATTAACCATTTTTCCGTTTTGGCAAGTAAATCCGTCATTCGACAGCATATAAGGCGGATCGGCAAAAATCATATCTATTGAATTTTCAAGAAAAGAGCGCAGTATCTCCAAGCAGTCGCCGTTAAAAATTACAGTATTCTTTGATTGATAGAATGGAGGGAATTCTTTTAAGGGGCGGGGAAATAGCGTTTCAAGTTTTATAAGGTTCATATTGTATTGTCTTTTTCATATTATTACTTAGTCCAATTTTCTATCTTGATATTGTTTATTCTTTCAAAATGATTTTCATTATTTGTAATTAATATCATATTGTTTCAGAAACCTGATACCTCACGGATAAAACATCTATCAGATCGAAGTTCAGAAATTATTGTTTCTGCAGATTTATCTGATACAAAAGAACCATAAAGTTTATCTATCCAATCGTTTTTTACTCCAACATTATTTTTTATGTCCATATTAAGGTTTTCAACAAGTTTTATTTTTGACTCTCTGCTGAGACCGTTCAGTAAACCTAAATAATTTTTCAAAAAAGTCTCATTTTCTATAGCTGTTTGCATATCATTTATTCCTCCGCTTATATAATTTATTGGATTAGTGATGTTTTCTGATTTGTCTGCCAAGCATAAAAAGACAAATACTTATCAACACCAAGGAAATACCTACAATAAGTTGTAATAACATATCTACCATAATATTGATAAAATATTGCTGTGTCAAGGTAAATTTAAAAATACTTTTTATATTTTACCAAAATACTTCGCGAGATATAACTTCTCCCCTTCTCTCACCCCGAATATAATTTCAACACTTCCTTCAAATACGCATTATACCGCTCTTTTTCCACACACGCCGACAAGAAATCCGCTATTTCTTTAAATTCGCTGTCTTTGGCAATTTCCGCTCCTTGTTCAACGGCTGTTTTTATACTTTTCAATCCGTGCGTTAGAGCGTTAACCGCTTTCTCATAACGTTCCGCTCTGGCGTGTTTTTCTTCGGGAGCGTTAAAATCTTTTTCTATTTCGGAAAATGTCCGCTGAATACGGCGGTCAATTTCTTCTCGGCGTTTCGGCAGGGCTAAAATTTTTCGGCTGTCCGAAGGCTGGAGTCCTTTCATTGCCAGTCCTTCGTGGAACAGGCTGTAGTTTTGAATTTGTTTGTTTTGTGCAAATTGCGCCTCGAACCAGACGGCGTAGAGGGAAAGACGTCTGTCCGTTGTAACTTGTCCGCCGTGAACGGAAGGCGCTTTGAAAGGGAAGCCGTCACGCAATGCGCGCACTACCCATTTTTCAACGGGGTTAAAACGATTTGAACCGGAATTGGAAAGTTCCTCAAAACGCGCGCCGCGGAAATGCGTTTTTAAACCAGGAAACGAAAGGTCTAAACCAGCTATCCAAATTTCCAAAGCGCCGAGGAAGCGCGCGAAATCCCACGCTGTGGAAGCGACAGAACCGCCCGCGCCCAGTTTTGTTTTTTCGTCAACTTTGCGTTCAATAAATTTTCCAAGCGGAAGCATAGAGCCGCAAAGAAATTTATTTTTGAAAGGAAGTTTTAATACTGGCGGATAAACGGCAGGTTCGGCAATCAACGCTGTTTGTAAATTATTTTCTTTGCGGATACATCGATCAAGATGACGGCTGTTCCAAAATTGAGGGTCTACTACAAGAACAAAATCGGGCTGTATGTTGTTTTTTACAAAAAAGCGAAGGTTTGTGTCTACGGCGACAATAACGCATCTTTCATAAATGTCGCGTAACAAAGGTTTAATTTTATCCAAACTCGGTCCTGCCGCTGCAAGAAATATCGGAAGCGGCTTGTTTTCAGCGTCCGCCGACGCAAAGTTTGACAATCGGGAAATCCCGGGATAATCACGGATAGCCTCGATGTTACGTGAAAAATTACGCACCCACCTCTGCCCAAAACGCTTGTGCGTGGCGGTGTTGATATCGTCCCTCATCGTCCACGAACGAATTCTGTCCTCTGCCTGTTTATACCACTGCTCGTCAAAAGCGGTCAGCGCTTTGTTGTTAATTATGTACGGCGCAGTTTTTTTCGCTTCCGTTTTTCCGCCGGAGATTATTTCGTCCGCTATCGAAAGAGCGCTTGTTATCGCTTCTCCGCTTCCGCCGATTACGAATATTATTCTGTTTTTACCAAGAAACTCGCTAAAATCTCTAACCTCAAGCGCTTTAATCAGCAGGCTTTTATGTTTTTCCGCCACAATCACGCAATGCCCCATTTCCGCAGCCGCAACAGCGGCGTAACCAAGACCGAAGCCGAGAATTACGACGGCTTTTTTCTCGCCGCCTGCGTTTTCTCCGCAAGCCTGCGCAAGCCGCTGACCTTCACGTAACGGATCACGAGGAGAGTGAATATACATTCCGTTAATTTGCAGCGTAGGATCGCCCGTCTTTGCCGTTTCTACAATAATATCTTTTAATTCGCTATCATCGCTTTTGGAATTAATATCTTCCCAGAGACCCGGATATTGATTAAGCAGGACTTCCCTGTTCTTGTTAATATATGACATGACGTAATGGTTTTTATTGTAATGGCAAGTTGGGGGATTTGTAAATATGGTATAATAATTAAACTTATGATATAAGTGGAAAATTTAATATCTGCCTTTAATACTGTCGAATATGATGAAAATTGGAAATGAATAATGGCTAATAAAGTTATTAAAAAAATAGAAAAAATAAGCAAATATATCAGCGAAACCAGAAAAAATTAAGCGTTTCTTTGCTTGCGACAGTTTCAAGTTCGTGATGATCGGCAGTAACAAATACACCTGAAAGATCGATTGCTGTGGCAATACCGATTGCATCTGCAAGAGAACACTTGTAAGACGCTTTCAAACGAGCAGATTGTTGAAAGATATTATCAGAAACATCAGAGATTATTCGTATAGGTGAATAAAATATATTTTCGAGTATTACTGCCGCCTGTTCTGTTCCAAGACTGCGGATATTAGCGTAATGGACTTCAATAAGATTGACGATATTCATGTAAATTACACATTCGCCGTCTACTGCTTTTTTTAGCAAATCATAAACATTATCACTGCCGGCTTCATTATGCAAATAGGCAATAAGGGCGCAAGCGTCAAATACATAGATCATCAATTATCTTTTCCATTAAAAAGTCTTTGGAATTTTTCTTCTTCAAGACGCAGATCTTCTCGCCGCATTTCAAGAAAATCATCTACTGAAAGAGTAGAACCCATTTTTTTTGCAAGTCCTCGAAGATTTTCAAGCGATCCGTAAGCGCTAGCGGCAGGTTTTTCAGCTTTTGAAGTTATTGTTATTGTCGCTTTCCCCACAGGCATTTCAAGCGGTAAATCAAGAGAAATTCGATGGTTTACAGGTACTTCTATAGTTTGTTCAATGGTCATAGAATAAATATAGCACAAGAAAGAATAAAAAACAAGCATATATTGTCCGTACACGCAAAAGTACTCAACATCTCTTTTTCATAGCGTTGATTATTTTTTATCTTTGTTTCGCTCTTTTATTTTTATTTGTAATGTAGGCGAATATTTATGTCATACATAAGTTGTTATGCGACATTTGGGCAGGTATGCCAAAGAATTCTTGGGGGATTTTTAAGTAATATTTGACATTATTTAAATATTTAGATATTATAGAAATTATAATATATTATTAAAGGAATTTTTATGAAAAACAAGTTTTGGATAACATTTTTGATTATTTTGATATTTACAGGAATATTAGGTTGTGTTTCTAAAAGATCATCCTTTGATGAAGTGGCATTTAGACAAACTATCGAACAAGCTAATATGGAACGACAAATAAGAGAAGAAAGAGAACGACAAATAAGAGAAGAAATTGAAAAAGAAAAATTGGCAAAAGAAGAAGATAGGCAAAGAATAAAAAAAATAGAAGAAGAAGAATTAGAACAAAGGAAATCTCAAGCAAGAACTACAATTCAAAGAGCAATTGCTTCTCGTAATGCAGATACAATTATGCAATCGTTAACGGATAGCCAATCCTTATTTACTTCAAATAGGCAATTATTAAGAGGTGAAGCAATTATTGATGAGGCATATTTGGCAATTGCTAGAATAGCTTCAAAAAATAATAATATACAACTAGAATGGTTTTATACTGCATTAGAAAATGCTGGTGATCGTAGATTGTCTTCATCTGAAGTTATTCGAATATTTAATCAAAATAAAGTTTACTATTTTGTTCAACTCATTGTTGAACAACGTATTGGTGATGATTATATAATTCAAACTGGTTATAATGATGCAAGGCGTTTTATTGTATTAAAAAATGTTAAAAAGGTTGTTAATTGGGATAGAAAATATTGGGTATTGGATGTATTTATGAAGTATACAGGTGTATCAACATTAAAACTTATTAGTGGTAATATAGATGTTCCAACTTTTGATGTCATATATCAGGATAATAATTGAAAAAAACATATACGAAAAGTCCAACCATCGCCTAACACTCCGCTAAACCCAAAACACCCCACTACTCCAACTCCAAAACAATCTTCATCCCCTGCTTCACCGGAGTCCCCGCTGGCGGACTCTGTCTGCGTACCCAGCCGTCGCCTATAATTTCCACTTGAATATCGTCGCGTAACAGAAGCGGTAACAACACCCTTTTCGCTATACCGGTAAAATCGGGGACTTGAGTTTCAATGGGGGGAGGCGTCCGGCAGGAATGTTGACCGAAGGCGGATGGGTGACTTGCGGATTGCGTCCTCTTGGAATGCCTAGGTAATCGATTAATGATTCGGCGGCTAGGGCTACGCAAAACCACAGTTGGGGCTACGCCCCTTTGTGCTATTTTACTCTCTAAAACCTTATGCGCCTACAGCAAGTTTTTCGTGAATAAGATCGTTAATCACCGCAGTTTGACTTTTGTGAAACCTTTGCGCCTGTGTACGTAAATATTCAGCAGCATCCCTGTCGAGTTCGCTTAACAGCAGGGTATTATGTGCAAAACCTGGTTTTATTCCTTGTTTCAAAAGATTTGGTCCAAGTTCAAAGGTGTTTTTAGTATAATAATCATCCCAATATTCGCACTCGGCGTCGGTCATTCCTGTCTCTTTTTCAACTTCTGTCATAATTTTATCCCCTTTCTTGAAACTGATGTAAAAATTGTTTCCTGCATGGCATAGCATGAAACACGTTTACCATGTCCTCTCCAATCTCATTATACAATATTTCAATTGGATTTGCTTCCAAATAATTATAGTAAAAACAAGTCTCAAAATTCCCTAAATAAGGCATTCTTCCCCACTACTCCAACTCCAAAACAATCTTCATCCCCTGCTTCACCGGAGTCCCCGCCGGCGGACTCTGCCTGCGTACCCAGCCGTCGCCTATAATTTCCACTTGAATATCGTCGCGTAACAGGAGCGGTAACAGTACTCTTTTCGCTATCCCTGTAAAATCGGGCACTTGAGTCTCAACAGGGGGAAGGCGTCCTGCGGGAATGTTTACCGACGGCGGGTGAGTAATTTGCGGATTGCGTCCTCTTGGAATGCCTAGGTAATCAATTAATGATTCGGCGGCTTCGCGGATTGCGGGGGCGGCGATTCGTCCGCCTGAAGTTACTCCTTTGGGTTTTATTACGGCAAGATATAAAACTAGAGTCGGGTTTTCGGCGGGAAGAAGGGCTAGACAGCTTGCGATAAAATCGGTCTCTGAATATTTTTTTGTGGCGGGATCAATTATTTGCGCTGTTCCTGTTTTTACTCCTAGCGACAAATCCTGCACTCCCGCACGCCAGCCTGTTCCGATACTCGATGCCGTATCCGCCATGTAGGAACGCAGGGCTCTTGCGGTTTCCGCGCTGACAACACGGCGTTTTTCTCCGCCTTTCCATTCCGTTTCCTTTTTGCCGTCCGCCGAAACAATTTTAGACACTACTCTGGGCGGAACTAAAACGCCGTCATTTGCAATCGCCGTAGACGCTTGCAGTATCTGATAAGCGGAAACCGCTATTTCCTGCCCGAACGCAATCGTGGGCTTTGAGCGGTCAGACCAATTTTCACTGCGGACAAGATAGCCTGCCGTTTCTCCGGGACTGCCTACGCCTGTGCGTGAGCCGAAACCGAAATCGCTTAAAAACTGATAAAATTTGCTTGCACTGATGTTATCCGAAGCATATGCCGCTCCTGCGTTACACGAATTAATTATTATTTCCCTTACCGTTACTCTGCCGTGCCGCCCTTCGCATTTAATTTGAGCGCCCCTGCTTGTCGTATAAAATCCGTTGCAGGTAAAAACCGAGTTACCCGAAATCGCCCCGGAATCCAAAAGAGAAGCCATAGAAAAAACTTTTAAAGTAGAACCCGGCTCAAAAGCCCAGATAGCGGGGCGGTTCATTCTGCCGTTTGCGTCCGAAGCCCGCACATTGTTCGGATCAAAATCGGGTAACGATACGGAGCCCAGAATATCGCCTGTGCGAGGATCCATCGCGACAAACATCACGGCTTCCGCCTTGGTTTCTTCCATCGTTCTTGCGGAAATCTGCTGCAAAATATATTGAATGTAGGTATCTATCGTTAATACGACATTGGAACCTTTGCCGTTGCTTTCAGCGCCCGATAACACATTGTTAAAAGCGTATTCAATCCCCTCGTTCCTGTCCCCTACAAAACCGACAATCTGGCTCGCAAGATTTTTCTCGGGGTATATTCTGCCGACGATGGGCTGTATCATAACTCCCCTTATTTTTTTTTCTTCAAGAAGGACGCCCAGATTTCTAGCCATTGCGTCGTCAATATGTCTCTTTAAATAAAGAAAGTTTGACTCGGACGAATTTATTTTTTCAAGGATTTCGGAGGGAGTCATATCGAGGATTGCGGCGACCTCATTCGCCAAAACATCGACATCTTTAATCGAAGGACGCCAAAGACTGACATCGGCAAAACGAATTTGAATGGCTAGGAAACGTCCGTTTCTGTCTAAAATCGAGCCTCGCTCGGGGAGATTTAAATTCTGGCGGGCAACGGATGAAACGCCTCTTGTCATCAGTAACGCATAATGGATAAGCAAGTACAGGAGAAAAATGATTAAAAAAGAAAAAACTACGATGTACCGCCGCTTCAAATTCATTTAATATCCCAATACCTTCCCAATAATTTTGTCCGCAAGAACAGGTCCGTATGCGCGCGAATCATAGGACGCAAGGCTGTTATCCCCTTCGGCAAAAAACAAGCCGTTTTCTTCCGCTATTGTACAGCGTTTTACCGCCATTTCCCCGGAAGGCGTGTAAAAAACCACAACTTCCCCAACTTTCGGCTGCGCCCAGCGAAACAAATACCTGTTTGAAGGCAGTTGAAGCCCGTAGGCAACACGGCTTACAACCAAAACAGAGCCGTCTTTAATCGCCGGTTCCATTGAATGTCCCTGAGCGATGATAAAATCGAAAAAGAACAGTTTTAGAACAAGCGCGGCTATTATAGCCAGTATCACAGGTTTTGTTCCTTTCATTATATCATATATAATCCTAAACGCTTTTTTTGTCGATAAACCAAGTATGGCATCAATATTAGAAATGCAGCACGTTGTAAAAAGACGAAAAACGTCTTCTTTCAGGCACAATAATAAACGATCGGCAAGTTTTAATAACGGATTTATGGGGCAGTTTTCTCAAAAACCGGCTCACATAAAGCACAAAGGCGAACCTTCCCTGTTTGAAGCTTTTACAAAGGCAAGAAGGGAAAAATCGATAAAATCTCAGCTAAAAGCGCCTCGAAAAAAAGAACCGCGCGTCAAAATAGACCGTATCGAGGGTAAAAAATCAGGCGGTTTCAGCTTCCCCATCCCCTCTTTAGCTACTTTAGCCGTTATTGCGGGGGTAGTTGTAATCGCTTTTGCCGCCTTTAATATAGAAGGTATCAATATTATTCCCGATACCTATGCCATACGCCCCGCAGAAGACACAGAAGTAAAGGAAAGGACGATTCAATATGCCGCAACGGGGATTTCCGCCGTTTTTAATAAGCTGAACGCCGCAATAGAGGGGGTTTCCGAAGCCGAAAATCAGGTTGATAATCCGCACGGCTCGCTTGTTTCCTTTGAATGGCAGCAATACAAGGTAAAAAAAGGCGATTCTGTCTCCTCGATAGCCAAAAAGTTCGATATTTCCGTCGGAGCGGTCATCGCGTCGAATAATATCACCAATGCAAGGAAATTACAGGAAGGAATGAGCCTGAAAATCCCCAATATCGACGGAATTCCGTACCAAGTACAAAAAGGGGACAGCCTTTCAAAGATTTCAGCCTCTTTTAACATACCTTTGGAAGTAATTTTGGACGTAAACGACATAAAAAGCGATAATATCGCGGTCGGAGAGACGCTTTTTATGCCCGGCGCAAGAATGAACGATATCGATCTTAGAATGAGTTTAGGCGAAACTTTTATATATCCGCTTCATCAGAAAGTTATCACAAGCTCGTTCGGTATGCGAAAAGACCCGATAAACGGGGCTTTAAGTTTCCATTCCGGCATCGATTTTAGGGCGAATACAGGCACACCTGTTCTGGCTTCCCTTGAGGGTGTTGTTTCCTTTACGGGTGAAAACTGGCTTTACGGAAAACATATCATTTTAACCCACGTTAACGGCTACAAAACACTTTACGCCCATTTAAACGCTTTTTCCGTAAAACAGGGTGACAGGGTGGCAGCGGGCAAGAAAATAGCCGAATCGGGCAATACGGGGCACAGTACGGGACCGCATCTGCATTTTGGGATATACGACAAGAACAATAAATTGATTAATCCATTGGAACTTTTAAATAAATAATGAAAAAGTGAGGCTATTATGCAAAAATTGATTTTGATTCTTTTGGCGTTTTTGGCGATTTTTACCTTTATTCAGGCTTTGGATACCGCCCAAGCGGGGGAAATACCCCCAAAAGAAACGGTGGAAATTTTTAGGTAAAATATACTACAATATAGTATATGATACTTGGAGAAAAATCTGCGGCTGTAAACGGGGGAGAATGTCCGTCCGATCAGCAGATGCCGGAATCCGGTTATTACGCTTTCAGCGAAGTTGTAAACAAAGCCTGCGAAGGACTTATGGATCGGCAAATTAAATACTCAATCCGACGCATCCGTGAAATGGAAGATCAACTCTGCGGGCTGGAACGTGAATTAAATGATTTTCTTATTTCTCAAATAGGGAAATAAAATGAAAAAACGCACATACAGGTTTTGCAGAATTTTCTTTTTTTTAATACTTTCATTAATACCGATTTTTCAACTCTCTGCTGTTAACTTCAGCGGACTGACTGTTTCAAACGACGACAGGCTTTTATTCAAAGCTGATTTTCAAGAACAAAACGCTGTTTTTCTTACAAGACTGAATGATATGTCGATGCAGCAGCTCACCATGCACCCGGAAAAACTGTACCTTGTCGACAACGGAAAAACCATTATCGCGTTAAACAGATTGGGAGCGGCGAGTATTCCCGTTTCAGGAGGGATTCCGACTCCGCTTCCCGTATATCCTTCTTTCGCTTCGGGCAATACGCCGCTAAGAGGACAGCTTCAGGATTTAGCCGCTTCCGCAGACGGTCGCTGGATTTTAATCGTAGAGCCGATAAGCCCCGGTTACGGAAATTTATTTTTAGTCGATCTTACAAACGGAACAAAAAAAATTGTCTGCGAAAAGATTGAGTTGCCCAATACGGAATTCCCCGCAAAGTGGAGTCCCGACTCACGGATTTTTGTTTACGCAAAAGGCGGCAGACTTTTTTACTTCCCCATTTTAAACGATATGTCCGTACTTGTAGATGAACGCTTTAGAATGATTGGAGCGGGCGGAATTGAATCGGTCTTATGGGATCAACTGGGCGTTTTTTATTACATGACGGGAAACACTTTATATCGCGTAACAAACCCCGAGCTTTTTACGCGGACAATTTACGGAGACTTTCTCGCCATCGGTTCTGTCGCCGCCGTTCTTCCGCTGGATTTTAACTCAAGTTTTGACCATTACTGGATTTCGCCGGACTCAGGTTCAATTTTAATAAACAAGAGCGGCAAGGGATTATTTTTCTTTTTGCTGGGAGAAAACCAGACAAGCGCCGTTGATTCGGCAAGCACAATACTTCCCCACGTACTGAGTCCCAACGGAGCCCACAATTTTAATATTCTTTGGCCTGCAATCGAACAGGAACAGAGCGCTGTTAATTCGGCGCGACCGGGACGCAAAATAACTTCCGGCAATCTTACCGTAATTTATTCCATGAGGGGCGAAACTTTTGTTTTACGCTTTAACGTTAACGGCAGAACAATTACATCTTTGCCCAACAATAGTTTCCCGTTAGCGCCTTCTTGCGCGCTGTCGCCCGACGGAACAAAAGCGGTATTCTGGGGAGAGAACGGACTGGAGCTTTGGGATTACACAAACTGGCGCTTAATTCAAAGACTGAGCAACAACCCCGTCTTTTCCTGCGTGTGGATTAACAACAGGCAATTACTTACCGGAAACTCAAGATTTATAGAAGATATTAATATTTCAAGCTCTTCATATCCACGCAGGAGAATTTGTCTTTCCTCCGTGGACGAATACGGTTTTGAGGAAGGCTCTAACCCGTCGCAAATTGTCGCAAGAACAGGAAACGAATGGTTTTCAAACGACGGAAAAAACGCGTGGCTTCCGATAGCAAACACGCAGTTAAGAGCGCCGATTCTGTATTCGGATCGTTACCGTGTTTTTCTTGAACCTCAAATGACAGGGCATTACAGCAATATTCCCATGATACGCAACACACGCGCGACAGGCACTTTATCTCTTGTATCAAAATATACGGTAAATAAATCGTACACTCTCGGACGTTCCATGCCTGTCGCTCTCTGTTTTGATCTCTACGACGACGATACGGGGTTATCGCAGGTGTTAGCCGCGCTGCGCCGTTTAAACATAAAAGCGACATTCTTTTTAAACGGTGAATTTATTCGCAGGAACCCCCACGCCGCGGCGGCTATCGCCGAAGCCGGACACGAAACAGCCTCGCTTTTTTACACCCCGATTGATCTTTCAGATACGCGCTACCGCATTACAAATGAATTTATCACAAGGGGACTCGCCCGCAATGAAGACGAATTCAACAAAGCTACGGGGAAAGAGCTTTCCATCCTTTGGCATCCTCCGTTCTATCGCAGTTCCAACGCAGTAAACGCAAACGCCGCCGCCGCAGGATACATCACAGTAAACAGAAGCGTCGATCCCGGCGACTGGGTAGCCAGAGAAGAGGCGTTAAGGCTCAACCTGCGGCAAATCCCGCCCTCGGAAATGATAGAGCAGATTATCCACAAAAGGGAATCGGGAGCCGTTATTCCCATACGCCTTGGACTTCTTCCGGGCGGCAGGGACGAATATCTGTTCCAGCGGATAGAAGCGCTTCTTGACGCATTACTGCGTTCAGGGTACGAAATAGTCCCGGTCTCATCGGTTGTTAGATAACATAAAAATGCTTGAGCAAATTCCCTCGTTAATAGAAAAAACATTCCCAATTCCGGGACGTTTTAAAAGCAAACTGCCGTCCGACATAGCGGAACTTTCCCGTCTCCTTACCAACAAACGCGGAAACCGCTCTCTCTCCTATTTGACGCGCCCTAATTTTCTCTCCGCCTACTTACATTATTTTCTGCCGTGGAATCTCTATCGTCTCTGCCTCTTACTGCCCACGTTAAACTTAAATCTGCAAGCCGGCAACACAATCACAGACTTAGGCTGCGGTCCCCTCACTCTTACAACGGCGCTTTGGCTCTCGCGTCCCGATCTTCGCAATCTGCCGCTTGAATTTAATTGCATAGACCGCAGTGGTCCTGTTCTTGAAGCGGGAAAAAAGTTTTTCGCCGCTTTGTGCGAAAGTACAGACTGTAAAAATGTTTTATGGAAAATAAATCCGATAAAAGAAGATATAGACATACGACTTGTAAAAGGCGCAAAAAAAAGAAAGCCTGCCGCTCTAGTCTGCTCTGTAAATATGTTTAATGAAATCTACGAAAATCTATCCCACAATGACACGGAAGGTTTGCGGCAAACGGCAAAGAACGCGGCGAAAACATTGTGCAATGAAGCGGCAAAAGACGCTTCTATTTTGACCGTAGAGCCGGGAGTCCCGCAATCGGGAAAATTTATTTCTCTCCTGCGTAACGCACTTTTGGAATTGGGTCGCCTTCCCGCCGCGCCGTGTACGCACAATGCCGCCTGCCCCCTTTCCGGCGGCGCGACAAAAATGATTAAAGGGCGCAACTGGATCGACACAAAAAAACGCTGGTGTCACTTTGCGTACGAAACCGCATACGCGCCGAAAGAGCTTCGCAAACTTTCCGCCGCCGCAAAACTTCCCAAAGAGAGGCTGGTTTTCAGTTTTTTGTTTACAGGTAAGCCGACGGCAAAAAAAGGAGAAGCGCGGATTATTTCCGATGCCTTCCCCCTGCCCTACAACCGCTTTGGACGCTACGCCTGCTGTGAGCGCGGGCTTGTATTGGTTACCGGAGAAAAAGACCGTATTGAAAACGCGGCTTCGGGCAGTGTTGTACATATTGCGGCGACAGGGCAATATGATGAAAAAAGCGGCGCTATGATAAGCGCGTTGTAAGGGCTGGATAGCGACTGCGCTTGTTTTAAGCGTGTTTTCATGCTATATTTTCCTTAATGAGTGTTACACAAACTGTAGAGATACCTGCCAACCACCGGCTGACCATTGACGTGCCCCCCGAAGTACCAACGGGGCGGGCTGAAATAATCTTTTTCCCGATTATGGAACAAGATGAAACCGAATACCTTTGCAATTCTCCTGCCAATCGTGAACGGCTGGAAACGGCGATAGAAAATGTAAAACAGGGGAAAAATATTATATCTTTTGATACACTTGAACAAGCGATAGAATGCGCCGAAAAGCGAGCATCTTCACAGTGATTAGTTTTGAGAATTCCGCTTTCGAGGAATACTGGCGTTGGGCGGCAGAAGACAAAAAAATCTTTAGTAAACTCAATACTCTTATTACCGAGATTTCTAGAGACCCTTTTCACGGAACGGGAAAGCCCGAACCGCTTAAAGGAAACCTGTCGGGGCACTGGTCTCGCCGTATTACCGAGGAACATCGTCTCGTCTATAAAGTTCTTCCTGATCATATCGTTATTGTCTCCTGCAAATACCATTACAAATGACATAAGGAAGATCATTGTCCGTAAACTCAGCGTCTTATTTGTTATTCATATTTCTCTTTTCTTTGCGTCCTATGTGGAAAATAGTCTGCTAGAAATAAAAAAAATTACGGCAATAATGATTTGTACAATAAGAATCCATTTCGTTATTAAATAAAAAGGTAAAATAAGCGTCAAGATTCCCGCAAAGACTAATAAAATTGCGTAAATATTTAAATACAGGAATCTTGACATCTATCTCTATTCATTGTTTCCTCACGGCTGAAGATTTGCGCTTACAATACCAAGAGCGTTAACATTTTCGCCGCCGTAATATGCGATGATAAGATTCAATGAAGGCTGTGCGGTAAAGGTGCTGTAATCAGCAACAGAAGAAGCGGACAGAGGGATTGTAAGAGTTTTTGTGCTTGAATTCCATGTAACGCTTGTTGCGGCTATGACGCTGCCATCACCGTTAAAAATATCTTTCTGATTCCACCAAAGATTATTGGCTGGTCCTTGCCATACAAACTGCGCTGTAGCGGTTGGGACTGCCGATAAAACAAGCACAAGTTTTGCTCCGGTTGTTTTTGCGGTTGTTACGTTAGCTGATGAAAGTTCCCAAACTGCCTGCGTGTAGTTAGGTGAAACTCCGTCCTCTGCAATTCCAAACCGGTAATTGCCCAAATTTCCGCTAACGGTTGGCGGTGTTGGAGTTCCGCCGCCATCGCCTCCGCCTCCGGTGCTGCTGCCGGGGGGAAGAACTGTTGTGTTGGCTATTTTGGTTTTAATTGCAGATAATGTATCCGCCCAAAGTCCCGTTTTTGGTTTGCCGTTTGAACGTTCAAGCATTTTGAAACTGCCATTATCGTCCCAATAAATGGGTACTATGCCGTTTTTTCGAGCCGCTTCCGTTACAGAGCCGATATAATCCAGATGGGTATTTTTTATAGTTGCGTTCATACTACTGCGTGTGTCTGTAGGCGCTCCCCATTCGCCGAAATAAACCGCAATACCGTTATCTATAAAAGTTGTTTTAAGCGATCCAGTCTCGTGTGCTAATTCTTCCTTTTCAGCGGAAGTGCCCCATGTATGTATTAACGGATTTGGATCGGTTATTCCCGCTACCGTGTATTGGCTTGGGGCATAGTAGTGAACCGCAACAATCAATTTATTCTTTCCGTTTGCGCCGTCATTAGGCAATAATTTACCTCTGGAATTTGCGCTGACAACTATTGAAGGCTCGGTACTGCCTAATCCCGGTACTGCGACATAACGTGTCGCATTATTTCCGCCTGTCGCTCTAATGGCGGATAACGCCGCCTGATTCCAGTCAAAGAGTATGTCCTGCTCAGCATTAGAAGCGCCAAACCCCCAGTTGCCGCTGTGGACTTCGTTCAATGTTTCAAAGATTAGATAATCGCCGTAATTTTTAAAATAATTGGCTATCTGCGTCCACACCTTGCCGATTTCATCTTGCACCTGAGTTTTTTTTGCGGAATTACCGAAAGCCCCTTTAAAATCTACAAATCCCCATGTGCCTTTTGCAGGTTCGGTATAATTACCGTCATGATGTATGTTGATGATTACCGCTTTAATTCCTGCGGTTTTCGCGTAACCGATAACTTCAGCTACACGTTTTAATCTTGCTTCGCTTACTGTGTAATTTGGAGAAGAGCCGATATGTCCGATCCATGTTACAGGTATGCGCACGATGTCAAAACCTGATTCTTTAACACCGTTGAACAATGCCTGTGTAGCCGCGGGATTTCCCCATGCGGTTTCCGTCGCTGCGCTGGGAGCGTTTACAGCGTCCAGTGTATTGCCTAAATTCCAGCCTGCTTTGATGTTGTTATCTGTGAAATACTGCAATGCCGTTTTTATTGACATTGTTTCCGGAGTTTGGGGACGTATATCGCCGCCGGAAGTTCCGCCGCCGGGCGTTCCACCTCCGGGCGTTCCGCCGCCAGGAGTTCCACCGCTGGGAGTTTCACCTCCGGAAGTTTGACTGCCGGGATCTGTGCCATCGTCGCCGCCACCGCCGCCGCAAGCGGCGAAGGAAAATCCGATTACCGCTATAATGGCAATAATTCCAATTAACTTGAAAAACTTTTTCATATTTAATTCCTTGCGTTTAATGTCCGCATGACATTTTTTTACTGCTTATTAGGACAGCGTCGTCTATTTCTCATCCCTACCAGCCAAAACGCAATCCCAAATTAAGATTAAGTCCTCGTCCCTCAAAAGCGCCCGCAAATGTTTGATCCCTAAGAGCGGCTTCCAAGTCTAGCTCAAAGGCGCGGAAATTTAAATTAAATCCCGCTTTGTGTTTCCAAATGTTTTCCAGATAGCCTGTGCCTATGTAGAACGTAAACATGTTTATCAGATTCAGCCGGGTTTCCAGTCCGATGTTAAAATACCCTTTCTCATCATCTTTGTTGACATTTGCGGAGAATCCGATATTGGGTCTTATAACCAGAAATTCGGAATTAAAAGGTTTGTAACGCGCGTATATATCAAAGCGTAAGAGCCGATAGACTTTAAATTCTACGGAATCATCGTAAGTTTTGTTAAAATCTACCGGAGGAATTTCCGGATTTTTTCCGGCTATTAAATCATCCCCTGATAACGCAATATCAAATTCCGTCATGCTGAGTTTCATCAAGTTTGTTAATGTCGCCGCGGCAAAAGGAATATTGGTTAGACTGCCGCCTACGTCAAGAAATGGAAAAAGAGGATATTCCCCTTCCAGAGATATGTCAAAACCGCTGGGACCGATAAAAAATCGCCCGGGATCGGCGTTCTCTAAAGATGTGGGGGTATATACGTTTATCTCCCCTTTCGTATTAACAAATATCCCTTCATTACCGTCTTTCTTTGAAGTTAAATAATAAGAGACTCCCGAATTCGACGGAATATAAACAGCGGGAGTAAAGATTGACATTTTAATGCCCGCATACAAAGGTTTGTCCTCAATTTTATATTTTGCCGAACCTTTAAGGCTTATGTCTGTGAATATACCGCCTGAAACGCTGATGCTTCCCGATGAATTATGTTGATCGATATTTCCTTCTGAAATAAGCGTAAACAAAGATTTGGAAATATTCGCGTTAATGCCGCCGTCAATATTTGAGGATATGCCAAAATCCCATAAGCCTTCCCCGATAGTTATGTTTTTTATGTTTATAAAGAAATCCGCGTTAGGGCTAAAATCCAGATCGATTCCGTTATCCGGGATACCTTGCGCTAATTTTGACAGATCAACTACGATATTTTTTTGGAGAATATCACTCATATTGGCAAGCCCGTTGTCAAATCCCGCGCCCGTGTCAATACCAATTTCAAAATACTTCCGCGCAAAATCTTTTTTCTTTTTTTGCGGTTCAAGTTCGGAAGATCCTTCGCTGTTCTCGCCGTCCGCCGCTTCATTTTCAATACTGTGTTCCGCGGCAGATTCGTCGGTTTTATTTTCGGCTTCCTGTGAGTACAACGGTAAAATAAGAGCAATACCCAACATAATGGTAAAAAATATTTTCATCTTTTATTCCTTAATGTTAAAATTTAATGGTGTAATCGATTTTAGCTTTGGCTTTTACATCCAGCTTAAAATCAAACTTAGGGTTCTCTGTGCGCAAAACATTAAAAGAACCGCTTGTTGCGGTATCTTTTTTAAGCAGCACGCTAAATTCGGGACTAAAAGGTTTGCTTAAGAGATCGCTTTCATATTTCAAAGACGTGTTATTATTAAACGCCAATAGTTTGTAATCGTCCTTGTTTTTAACCAATAACATAAGTTTATCTTTTTCTGTTATTGTGATATTAACTTCTTTTAAAATGATCTCGACAAAATTAATTTCATTAAGCAAATTATCCTCGCCTTCTTCGCGGCCAAATAAATCGCCTTCTCCCAACTTTGCAAGTTTGTCTCCCAAATCCAGCGGTACATATGTATTTCTAACATTAATGTCGCCTATTGTTACATTAGGCGCTTCTTTATCGGCGACTTCGGAGACTTTTAAATTCAAGGGAATCAAAGCATACAGGTTAAACTTGATGTTTTTATCATTTAAAGATTCTGAATATTCTATCTCTATGTCTTCAATTTCAACATTAACTTTTAAAACGGCGCCTTCATTCTGAAAAAGCGGTTTTAGATCCAATGGGGCGGGATTAGCGCTTGTGAAACTTGAGGTGGTAAGGCTTCCATCGGCAATTTTTGTACCGTCCGGTTTTTCAGTAACAGTAAACGACGGTGTTGCGTCTTGTAAGTTTCGGAATTGTTTTGCTCCGTTAATATCAACAGTCATTACAACCGGTTCATCGCTGTGCAATCCGGTCATATAAACATATCCGTCTACTCTGTTAAACGAAACTCCGCCGCCAAGAAAATCTCCTAAACTGTTTTCTATGGGATATTCCACATTAAAAGCGTCATCGCCGTCTTTATCCGTATTAATTACAACCGTTTTCCATTCAAAAAGCATTTCCGGATCTATGAGCCCTGAACAAGGACCGGAGATTCTGGCGAATACCAAAAATTCACTATCATCTCCTGATTTATGTAAATCATTTCGCGGAACAAAATCGCTCCCGCTTTTATCAAAAAACAATAGTTTTGGAGGACTGACAGACGTGTCAGGTGTTCCTTTTATATAAGCATTAATACCAAAGGCGGGAATTTTTAACTCAAGGTACTGCGCAAGTTGCGAAGTATAACTGATTTCAAGACCAAATTTATCGTTCGGATTCCTTGTTACTTTTTTTACCAGTTTTACCATATCATTAAGGGGTACTTTCAGGAAAGGTTTGTTAGGGATTTCACTTGTACTCGGCGGGGTGCCGTCTCCGTAAATGTAATAGTATGTTCCCGCAGGGAGAGTTCCCGTTACCCCGGGGATTGCGGGTATACGGACGTCTTCTTTGTCGTTGGAAGCGTTCATTGCCTGGTCTAAATAATTTTCCAAATTCAAAGGCATCTCGGTTAGCGGGTATTGCACCAGATAGGTTTGCACATTCGCGGGGATTCCGTGGGTTTGCGCCATTGCTATACTTACATCATAAATAATCAATCCGTTATCCGCATCGGTGTCCGAAGTATCGCTGTTCATCGTTTTTTTTATGTTATCCGGACTTATTAAATCTTCCAGTCTTTCCCCTTCTTTCATGTTTGCAAAAGGACTTCCCAGCGGGACATACAATCCGGGATTCCCTTTAACAGTTAATGATTCGGGGATTTCGCATGACAGTATCAATAAGCTGCATACTAAACCGTAAATTAATTTTTTCATTGTTAAATACCTCTTAAAAAAAATATTGAGCGTTTGCATATCTTAACACACAAACGCTCAATTGTTAACCCTGCGGGATAACTCGACACAACTCTGCTATCAAAGATAGCTTACGGGCTGTGTCTTTAATCTTTATCTCCTCCACCTGGATTAGATGGGTTTCCTCCTCCGCCGGTTGAGTTTTGTGTAAACGAACCAATAATTGTTACGTCAGAAGCAGGCATTGTGAAGGAATAACTTATACCTGAAGTCCCATTAACGGTTTGGTATTGAATATTATTTTTGTTTGAATCCGTTATGCTGAGGCTCGATGTGTTGAATATGTAGCCGGTATCGGCGATTGCATAAAATGTTACGGTTGTTCCCGCTGTGGCTTGTGAGCTAACATTAAAAACTCCGCCGTTTGCCGATCCCGATCCGGTGCTTGTATTTATATTGTATGTATTTGTCTGTCCGCCGCTGCCGGGTCCGCCGGATGAGTTTTGCGTAAACGTCGCACTGATCGTAACGTCAGAAGCGGGCATGGTGAAGAAATAACCGCCGCTAGTATTTTTCTGGTGATTAATCGTGCCGCCGTTTGCGTCCGTTACTCTAAGACTTGAGTCATTGAATGTGTAACCTGAATTGGCGATTACAAAAAAGTTTACGGTTGTTCCGGCTTCGGCTTGAGAATTGACGTTAAAATATCCGCCGCCTGCCGTTCCCGACGATCCGGTATTTGTATTTATTTTGTATGTCTGTGTCTGTCCGCCGCCGCCGGGACCACCGGTTGAGTTTTGCGTAAACGTCGCACTGATCGTAACGTCAGAAGCGGGCATGGTGAAGAAATAACCGCCGCTAGTATTTTTCTGGTGATTAATCGTGCCGCCGTTTGCGTCCGTTACTCTAAGACTTGAGTCATTGAATGTGTAACCGGAATTGGTGATTACGGTAAATGTTATGGTTGTTCCCGCTTTGGCTTGAGAATCGACATTAAAATATCCGCCGCCTGCCGTTCCCGACGATCCGGTGTTTGTATTTATTTTGTAGGTCGATCCGCCGTCACCGGGTCCGGATTCCTTCGCAAAAAATACTTTGATCTCTACGTTTGAGGCGGGCATAGTGAAAGTATAACCGTCTCCGCCTGTACTACCGCTACCGGTAATGGGAGTATAAGTAATATAGTCTTGAATTGTCATGTTAAATATGCTGAGTTCAGATAATGTATAGCCCGGATTGAGGTTTACCAAAATCTTTACTGTTGTTCCCGCCGCGGCTTTCTCCTGAGGATCAGTGGATATCATCCCGCTGCCGTTTAATCCTGACTCATCTATTTCTAATATTGTAATGTTGTATGTCGTTGGTTGTGGCTGTGTTGATCCGCTTGAGAATGTTCCGCTAATCGTAACGTCAGAAGCGGGCATTGTGAAGGTATAGATTATACCCGCACTGCCGCCGGCGCCGTTTCGGTAATTAACATCCCTGTTATTTGCGTCCTTTACACTAAGGCTTGACGCATTGAATGTGTAACCGGTATCGGGGTTTATATAAATCGTTACGGTTGCTTCAGCTTCGGCGCTTCCCTGCGGATTGGTTATTATGTTTCCGCCGCCTGTCGTTCCCGCTGATCCGGTGCTTATATTTATTTTGTATGTTTTTGGCTGTCCGCCTTCACCGGGTCCTGTTGAGTTTTGTGTAAATGTTCCGCTAACCGTAACATCCGATGACGGCATTGTAAAGAAATAACCGCCGGTACCGGTTTGTTGAACATTAACCGCTTTGTTGTCCGCACCCATTACTCTAAGGCTATTAACATTTAATGTGTAACCGGAATCGGGGGTTACGGTAATTGTTACGGTTGTTCCCGCAAGAGCGCTGCTCTGAGGATTGGTTTTTATGGTTCCGCCGTTTGCCGCGTTTACCGTAATGTTGAAAGACTCAGGCTGTGTCTCTGTTATTTTACCGGCTATATCGGGCGCGGCTTCCTCAATTGTTTCCGCATAAGCGTCCGCACTGCCATCCGGTACGACGATAGTTTCCAGGGCGTTACTGCCTTCAAAAACGTCGCCAGCCAAAGCAGGCGGTTCTACCGATACAAATACCACTATGACAAGTACAGTACAATTACTGAAAGCGCCTGATTTTATTTCGGTTACCGTTTCCGGCAGTTTAATCGATGTAATAATATCACTATCCGCAAAGGCATTTGCGCCTATGGTTGTCACTGTAATTGAACCGATTTTCGGAGGAATGACGATAGTATCCAGACCTTTACCGTAAGGGGTAAGTCCTGTTATGGTTAATCCGCTGCTTCCTGCAGAAGAACCTCCGACATCTCGCGCGACGCTTCGGGCAGACTGGATACTCTGACCGGGACCGGAAGATGCATTATCTGTTGTAAACATATAATCCGCCGGTTCAACATTAAGCGTAGGCGAATATGCTGAATTTTTAAATGTATCATCTCCGCTTTCCGCAAGCGCCCTAACCCTGATTGGATATACCTTTGGGTCAAGAGTAAGAGCTTTAAGATCGTAGCTTGTGGTGGTTTCAGAAACCTGTTTTATTTCGCCGCCGATATCAAGCTCGTATTTATCCACTCCTGATACCGCGTCCCATTTAAGAACGAATGCGGTTTTTCCCGCATCATCTACGCGTACATTCGCCGGTGTGGCAAGAGCAGTTTTGCCCCCGGATGGATCTGTTGGATCGTCGACGTCTCCGCAAGACGCCATTGAGAATCCGATTACTGTCGCAAAGGTAATAATCCTTATTAGTCTGAAAACATTTTTCATAAAATCTCCTTGCGCTTAATGTCCGCTTGACAATTTATTACCAATATTCGAAGTCAGGCGCTGTTGCGCAGCGCTCTGCCTTTTTTTTAAATAACAGTGAACAAATAACAAGTAACAAAGTTTTCTTTCTTGGTTACCTGTTATTTGTTATTTCCTTACGGCGCACTTCCGTATTGTACGGTGTAAGTTCCCGCCGTAATTGGGTTGCTTAAAATCGTAACGGTGCTGTTGCTACTCTGTGAACTATCAAGAGATTTAGTGTTTGCATTTGGGCTTCCCGCATCGTTGCCGTAGATAATGCCGCCGGTCATAGTAAATCGGGAATAACGCCCGACAAGAACGGCAGTATTACAGCCTCCAATGACACCGCCATTCATATTAAACATCGGTTCACCGTTACCAACATTCCTGTCAAGATAAACACCGGTATAATTGGCATTGCGAATTTCCGCTCCTTTATTCAGATTAAGAGTGCTAGTAGCAGACTGTACCATTATTAACGAACCGCTTTGTTTTTTACCGTCAATAATAAGTTTTGTAGTATGAGAGGAAGTACCATAGGCGCCCAAAGAGAAACTGCCCGTAACCGTAAAGAGCGCTCCGTTATAACCTTCAGCCGGACTGATGGTTAAACCGTCGGTCTCCGCTACCAGCGTGACCGTACGACGATTCGGTATTTCTACAGCAGAATTCAATTCAATGTTTTTGATAACGGTTATCGTTGCAGACGCGGAGTCTCCCAGCGTATTTATAGCCCAATCAAGCGTTGTGTATTTAGTCTCTCCGATTTTACAGACATATTCCGCCGCCTGAGTAATGCTGTACGCAATAGCGCCGCTTACTACAAGACCGCCGGTAAGGGTTGGGTTGCCGTTGTTGTCAATAATTTTGTTCGCCGGCAGGGTAATAGTTATTGGTGAATTGGAAGCTGTCGCCGGCGCGCCGGTTACTTTTAAGGAAGCGTTATTACTGGATGCCCAAACTTTACTCTCAGTTTTGTAACTTAACCCCGCAACTGTCGGGCTAAACCAACTTGAGACATCCGTATCTGCCGCAATCTCTTCCTTGAATTTGGCATTGGTCAGGTAAATAGATATTGATACGCCATCACCATAACCAACATTAGAACCGCCTTCTCCTTCGGAGTTTGGCGAGGTTCCGTTGATAGTTACCTCGCTTGATACTGACGCGCTTGCCGCCGGAGCGGGCGGATAACTTACCGTAAAGGTAATCGCTTTTGCAAAAGTATAGGGAGTGGGAGAGGTACTATCCGTTATCTGCACCCTGACGCTGTATGTTCTGGTTTCGGTTAAAGCGGAAGAACCAACCCTTAATGTTCCGTTGCCGTAAGGATACATATCAGAAGAAACCGTAAACAAACTGTTATCGGTGCTGCCTTCGCCCGCAACCAGTGAATAGGTGTACCCTGAATATGGAAAGCCGCCCACCGGTGCGCTGAAATCGCCGATAATGGAATATGACGATGTACCATTATAATCACCCATCGGCGGCGGAGTCCCAATAACCAGATTACTTTTTGGCGTAAACGTAAAATCAGTAATGGGCGGGTAGGGAACTTGGTCTGTAGGTTCGCTTTCTATAAAACCTGAGTTACCGGAGCGGGTTACGACTACACAAATACGATAATTAGCATCACCGTTTTGCACTACATAGGTGTTTTGATTTGTACCAATATCGCTACCATAATAACGTTTCCACTGGTAAGAAATGGTTCCGCTTCCGCCAAGCGCGGAAGTATTAGCCGTCAGCGTTTGCCCCACTGCGGCGGTTCCGGTTATGGTTACCGTTCCGGTAAGTTCGGGAAGGGAAGGATACTCAACTTCGGCTGTCGGTTCGCTGGTTTTACTGCCGGAGTTGCCGGTGCGTGTTACGGTTACGGTGATGGTTTCTCCCACGTCTTCATCTTCCACTACATAGGTATTTTTGTTTTCGCCGATGTTGGCGCTTCCCCGTTTCCACTGGTAGGAAATAGTTCCGCTTCCGCCAAGAGCGGTAGTAACCGCCGTCAGTGTTTCTCCAACTATGGCATCTCCGCTTATGCTTACCGTTCCGGTAAGGGCGGGGAGGCTTGGAGAGGGAACGGCGGCTGTCGGCGCGCTGGTTTTACTGCCCGAGTATCCGGCGCGTGTTACGGTTACGGTGATTGTATAACTAACATCAGGGTATTGCACGGTATAGGTACTGCTTGTAGCGGTATCAATGTTGGCGCTTCCCCGTTTCCATTGGTAAGAAATAGTTCCGGTTCCGCCAAGAGCGGTAGTATCAGCCGTCAGCGTTTGTCCAACTTCGGCAGTTCCGCTTATGCTTACCATTCCGGTAAGAGCGGAGGACGCAGCGCCGGTGCCGGGACCGTTGCCGTTTACCGCCGCAGTAAAGGCGGCAGTTGCGGCAGTCATATTTGACGCCGCGGTATCCACTTCATTCTTTGTCGCATTGTTATCGTTCTTTACGGCAGTTACTGCTGTAATAACGGTGTTAAGAGCGTTAAACTGCGCGGCAGTCGCCCATGATGAACCTTGGGGAACTTGATCTTTGCTTGTGGCTGTCTCTACGCCGTTTTTTGCCGTATCAGCGGCGGTAATGGCGTTATTCAACGCGGTTTTGTCCGGAGTTGTTCCATGTTTTCTGGCGGCGGTAAATGTTTCTCTGGCTTGAATAAGGGCAAGGTAGGCGGCGTCTATCGCCGATTGACCGCTTGCGCTTTCCAACGCGGAAATTGCCGCGTTCAATGCCGCAAGGGCGGACGAACTGACCCAGTATTCTACCGGACTGACATCATTGCCGTTAACGCTGGTGTGTACCCCTTCTTTGTCGGCTTTCGCCTCGTTTACCAAATTGGTTGCCTGCGCGGAAGTAAAGCCTGATGCTTTTGTACCCGTCTGCCGCGCATCGCTGAAAGTGGTCATTGCGGATTGCAGGGCGGTTACCGCCGAATCCAATGCCGCCTGATTCGCCGCCGAGGTAAGCGCGCTTTTCGCTGTGTTGATTGCGTTATCAAAAGCGGTCATTACCGCCTGTGTTACCCAATGCGCGCCCATGGCTACATTTTCGGCGGCAGTGTTTACTTCCGCCTGTGATTTCAAATTTTCCGCGTCGGCGATTTTTGCCTGAAGAGCGGCGGTGTCAAACAAGGAGCCGGGGCTGGTAACGACGGCTGTCGGCGCGCTGGTTTTACTGCCGGAATAACCGGCGCGTGTTACCGTTACGGTGATCGTTGAGCCTATATCTGCGGCTTTCACTTGATAGTCACTGCTGTTTTCGCCGATGTTCGCGCTTCCCCGTTTCCACTGGTAGGAAATGGTTCCTTTTCCGCCAAGAGCGGTAGTAACCGCCGTCAGCGTTTGTCCCACTTCAGCAGTTCCGCTTATGCTCACCGTTCCGGTAAGGGGATCGCTGCCATGCGTTGTTTCAGAATCTGAAGATGTTCCATCGTCGCAAGCTACGGCGGCAAAGCCGATTAATGCGATTATGGTAAACAATTGCCAAAATTTGTTCTTTTTGTTTTTCATAAAAAATCTCCTTAAAATATTTTTTGACCTAACCACTTACTTTGCAAATGGTCAGATAGACGTTTATTGTACGCCGGACATTATTTTTACCACCCATACGGATAATAATTCACTTCTCATTGCTCATCGTTCTCCTCTTGTTTTGAAAAACAATCTTTACAAATGCCGCCGTGTTTTTTTTCTTCAAAGTTGAAACACTCGTCGCATACGCGTCTGCCGCAGACAGGGCATAGATTAAAGTGCATGTGGGCTTCCAAATTTGCCTCGTCAAAAACGGCGCGGTGTTCGTTTCCCCAAAGCAGTTTCAGAGCGTCCATATTTTCTATGGTTGGGCTGTCTTCGCCGGAAAATGACTGTGAGGGGCTTGTCCATTCCTTGCCGCACCTGTCGCAGAAAAAACTAAAAGAGAAATGTCCGGAGTCGGAATGGTCGATTGATTTTTTTGTAAGCGCTTTTCGTAACATAAAGAAAAGGGTAACACTTAAAATAGTCCTACTTTCCTGAAAAATTTTCAGTTTTGGCTTTTTTGGGCGGTTTTTTACTAATAAAATTACTGGTTTTTGGAGAATTCAGCGACAATATCTATATAAAAAAATTTTATCGGTACTAGTAAAATTACTAGGGTGGCATTTCTTATTCCGAATTAGGCTTATTCACAAATTTGGCAAACAGTTCCGTTCTGCTTTGTATGCCGAGTTTGCGGTATAGGTTTTGAATGTGGAAGTTTACTCCGGCGTTGGTTAACGCCGTTTTTTCGGCGATTTGTTTTATGGCTAGATCGGTCAGAAGCAGATTGAAAATTTCCATTTCACGAGTGGTGAGTTTTGATACGCCGTAATATTGAAGTTTCTTTTGCGCGTTGTAAAGAAGCTGTACTAATGTAATGAATAATGCCGCAAGTACTGTTCCCAGCACGATGATTACTAACCGCATTATCCTCATTTCTTTGAAATAGGCGTTCTCCGGTATCATAACGGCGATGTACCAGCCGTTTTCAATTTGACGGAAAAATATGACGGACGCTTCGCCTTTATAGTTTTTTATTCTGCGTTCTAAAACAGGAAGCCCCTGTTTTAAATCTTCCGATATGGGTATCAAACTGTTTTCAATGTCTTTTAAATGTTTACCGCACATTTCATTGTTGGGGTGGGCAAGCACTTCTAATTGCTTGTTCAGCAGTATTCCGTATCCGCTATGGGCGAAACGCGTATTAATTGCCAATTCCCTAACCCTGTCCAGAACTATATCAAGGCAAACTATGCCAAGCGGTTTACCGTCTTCGTTAAATATGCGGCGGGCAAATGTCAGAGTAAACACGTTCATTGCTACCGACAAATACGGCTCGGTAACCGCGGTATTTCCGTTTGCTTCTACCGCCGCCTTGTACCACGGGCGATCTTTGGGGATAAAGCTGTCAGGCGGTATCCAGCCTGTACCGTCGTGAAACTTGCCGCCGAATATGTCAAAAACGCCGTATACTCCGGTGGTGTATATTTTATAGTCTTCATTGGCGAACATATAATCGTTTATATCCGTTATGTATTTTGTTACCATTTCATAACTCGTCCCCTGCAATATCATCAGCCTGATAGTTTCCGATAAATAGACGAGTATATCTTCCAATTTTTGAAGATCTGAATTGATGTTGAGTTCCGTAGTATCAAGCGCGGATTTAGCGTCGTTCATTATATGTCTGCTCTCTATGTTGTCCATGAACCATGAGCAAAGGAAAACCAATAATGCAAACGCAAGGACTATAAACAGTGTGTACACAAATTCCTGACGAGAGAAAAAACACTTTATTTTTTCTTTGCCCATTTGCTATTTATACCTCTTTATAATACCGAAATAGCCGGATTTTTATGCGAGCGTTTTTCGCAATATATAATTAAAAATAACAAAAATAACTGTTTTCATAAACTGAAAAATTTTCAGTTTTGTATTTTATTAAGATTTTTGGCTAAATATTTTTTTAATTTCATGGTTTATACGTTGGGGGGGGGGGGGGTACAATAAACTTGGCTAATAATTCCGTTCTGCTTTGCACTCCCAGCTTGGCGTACAATTTTTGAATATGAAAATTAACCCCTGAATAGGTTAATTCCATCTTTTTTGCGATTTCTTTTGTGGAAAGTTCCGTCATCAGAAGGTAGAAAATATCTTTTTCACGAGGAGATAGGTCAGCCGCAGATTCAATGGCGGCGGTTTTTCCGGCGGAAATGGTTTTATGTTTCCGTCTGTTAATAAGGAAGAACAAAACGCCGCCAAGCGCCAATACGGACGCAACAACTATTATCAGCCAAGGGCGGTTTTTTTGTATTTCGTTTGATCTGCTCCATTTGTCTCCCTTTCCGAAAAGATCAAGAGTAGCCAGAACCGGATCGCCGATAAATGTCAGGGTTTCGTTTTCCCCGACTGTATCATCTCTGAACGCATATAATTCTTCATATTTAAGAGTATAGGCGGCGCATAGGGCGTGTCCGTAAATTATCGGACGGCTTGTTCCGTCTATAACGGTATTCCTGTAACCGACCGGCGCATCAGAACCATATATAATACCGCCTGTCTTTAGAAACGTACCCCTGCCGCCTGTATGAAAACCGCCGCCTGAACGGTAAGCGGTATTGTTCATTATCTCTCCGCCTTCCATAATAAAAAAACCAAAACCGGCAATTAATATGCCGCCGCCGCATGGGGTAGGATTTTGCTGATTGTTTATGTTTCCCCGTATTGTTCCGCCTTTCATAATGAATTCCGCCTGATTTTCTAAATCGTCCGCAACTGTACGAATAAAAATACCCGATCCGTTGCGGTAGGTATCGGAAGAGGCACAGTTAGCGTTGCTATAGTTGTTTTGGAGAAAAACTTTATCGTACATTATCAGTTTTGAATTCCGTCCGTTTATTGTAATAAGGGGTGCGTGAGCTTCGATAGAGGGGGTGTTCAAATATCCGCCGTCGATAACAAGTTCGCTTCCCATGTAAGGTTTGCCCAGAGTTAAAGTTGCGTTATCTCCTTTCAGCCAAAAAAGCGGATTTTCCAAATTACCGCTTCCTCGCTGTATAGTCCTGTTGCCGTCTGCGGCTGTAATACGGATATGTTTAAGGGTATCGATAATTATCGGCTTATCTAAAATTAAATCCGAAAGTATGGTTATTTCATCGGGTATGTCTATTGAAGTTCCCTCGGCAGCTTCAAAAGCTTCGTACAATGTAGAGTAGTAACGAATTGTTACGCCGTCTATTCTGCTTGCCGCAGGCGGAGTTGTTTCCGCAAAAGCTGTCGAAGCCATGAAAAGCAGGAAGAACGCGCAAGTTTTGTAAAACATCGGTTTATTATACCACAATAAAAAACCTTCCTATTCATATTTTTTTATAACTTCTTAATACGACTATTATTATACCAATTATAAATATAAAAATACAATATATCCAAAATCGTATTTGTATTGCATTTGAATCCATAATAAGAAATGGAAAAAGAGCCGAAAAAGCATTTGCAGTTCCGTGTGATAAAAGACCAGACAATAAACGCTTGCCAGATATTTTTATAATCCATTCAAAAATGTATGAATACCCTATTGTCAATAAAGTAAAACCAAAAAAGTTCATATATACCTGTGTTGAACCCGGTATAAACCATAATGGAATATGCCAAATTGCCCATATAATACCAAAAATAAACGGGCTAATAATTATTCCATATCTTTTTTCCAAATACGGCATTATATAACCACGCCAGCCAATTTCCTCTTGACCGCCTCCTAAAAACATGCAAAAAATTATATAAATAGGAAACAAAAAAGGATTTGGTAAATATGATGCAAACCTATCTTGACCGAAAAATTCCGGAATAATCCAAGCCAAGAAAGCAGGTATACCTAAAATAAGAAATATTAACAACCATACTTTCCAGCCAAATTTCAATGACAAAAATAACTTAAAATATTCCTTTATTGCTCCTTTTCCATTTAAGGTATGTAAAGAATAACATACACCTATTGTGGGACCAAATGCCCCTATAATTATTATTAAAGGAGTCAAAATGGGAAGAATATTATTATCAATAGATATAATCCCATAACCATTAAGTATTAAGGGCAAGAAAAACAACCAAGACCATAGAATTGTTACTACAAAAAAACGTATTGGAAATTTGTCATTCATATTATTCCCCTTATTTATATTGTTAATTTCATGTACTTCATTTCAGATTCGTTAAATCCAAATTTGTAATATAATTTTTCTCCATCTTTTGTTGCTGTAAGTTCAATTTCAGAAACATTTTGTTCTTTTGCTTCTTTTATTATAAGATCCAATATTTTTGTTGATATTCCATTCTTTCTATATTCTGAGTATGTATATACATTTAATAATGTACCTATTTTCCCATTAACGAAATTATAATTTGCCGGTTTTTCATTTATTGCCAAAAATGCTGTAGAAATTACAGTACCACTATATTCACAAATTATTCCAATAAATTCATTTTTTAATAAATATTTTGTATAATATTTTTTCAATGAATCCTCTATTAATATTTTATTTTTTTCAGTTAAGTCTTTATTTGTTTCAGATAGAAAATCAAGACGTAATTTTATAAACAGATCCAAATCATTTTCATCCATTTTTCTAAAAACTAATTCTTCAGTATTAATTTCCATGTTATTTTATTATTTCAAATGTTCATTTATTTGTCAAGCACATTCAGTTTCATTATAATATTCTATTGATGGTTCGTCAGTTATACTTGGAAATATTTTTAACGCAATTACTATTGAAATACCATATTTATATCCATAACGTAATTTTTTATTAATCTCAGATAAATCCGAAAATCCTATTAATGCTATATTTTTATTAATTAATTGTTCCTCTACCCACTTATTATTGGCAATCACTTTTTTCCTCCATTTTTTTTATGTTCACAAAATAATGCCAACTACTATTTCCTTCCGATACATCTTCTATTTGCCTAATTTTTATCATCTTAAAATCTTTTAATAAATATTTTATATCTTCTACATTCACATAATAATGAGGAATATTTGCTTCAATTCCTTCAGTTTTAATTATTGTATTTTCATCTATTATTTTATTGCTACTTAATGTAAACGACGGATTATTTTTTGAAATAAATGTAATAAATGCTTCCCCATCTTTTTTAAGTACCCTATGAATTTCGGATATTACTTGTTTTATACCAGATGAATCCGTATGATATATTGAATGATATGCCAATACACAATCAAAATAATTATCTTCATATGGAAGAGAGAGCATATCTCCAAGTTTTATACTAATATTTAATTTTTCGTTTTTTATTATTGCAATAAAATTCTCAAGTCCATTTTCTGATAAATCAAAAGAATGAACTTCAAATCCATTATTAGCAAAGAAAATTGAATGTCTGCCTAAACCACATCCTAAATCCAAAAATGTCTTAAAACCACATTTTAACCATTTTTCTAAATAATAATAAACATCTTCGGAAGGAATTGTCCAAAAATCATCTGTTACAATATCCCAATTCCAAGATTTAGATTTTACCATAATTTTTCTCCGAATTTATTATATAACATTTTTACTATTTTATATCAACTATTCTTCCAACTCTTTCAAAAAACTTGCGCCTAACGTGAACAGGTAAAAGACGTTTTTTTGTTTGCGATAAGGAAATTGCGAAGCAGTTTCTCGCAAAAGCAAAAATGTAGCGTAACAAAACGCACAAAGGGGCGAAACCTCGACTGTGTTTTGTGTAGCCTAGCCGCCGAAAGGCGGCTTCAAAGGGCGCAAGCCCGACTGCGTTTTTACGTAGCCCGAGCCGCCGACAGGCGGCGAAGCGCATACCGACCTGTTATGTTCAGATTTACCGTATTTTATTATTTCTATTTTTTCTATTTTTTCACCTTATTTTTTAGTTATTTACATAATTGTAATAACTTTTCTTTAGATAATCTATGACAAAATCTAATTCATTTTATATGTTTTTCATATTTATATAAATAATGTGTTTCTGTTTCATCATCAAACATAAATCCTAATTTTTCATATAATTTTTGAGCTTTTTTATTACATTTTAATACTTGTAAATTCAAAACTTTATTATTATTTATGCCTTTGTCCATTATATCTTTTATTATTTTTCCTCCAATACCTTTATTTTGATATTTTGGTAAAATAAATATTTGATTAATATCTATATTTGATTCTGTTTCAATTATATTTAACCAGCCGATTTTATTTTCAAAAAATTTTACAATAAAATTATTATCTACTTCGAAACTATTTCTGTAATATTCCATTTGCTTTTCATCATCCCATTTAGCCCACGTTTTTTCAATATATTCTTTTAAAGTCTCTTTTTTAATATCATAACCAAATTGAAAATCTTCATTTGTCACAGGTTTTATTTCAACACTATCCAACATTAATTTTCCCCTAAATTATTGGTATTATAAATCTATTATATTATTCTGTCAATATAATTATATCCAAATACATTAATCAGATAATGTTAGGCAAACTTGCACATAACTTATTTTATGCGAAGTGCAATCCGTATACTATATAAATAATTGTTTTTTTAAGATTACTATTCCACAATCTCAAATAATAATAAAGTTACTTTTTCATCTTTATTTAAGGTTGCTTTATGTTTTGCTTGTTCTCCTTTTGGAATAAATATTATATCCCCCTTTTTATATTTTTCAAATATACCACTATAATTAATATTCACCTATTATTTTTGTGAAAATATTTTCTTTTGTTATATATTTGTCATACAGGTAAAATACAATATTTACCAACAACAAAGTAATGAAGCCTGCGAGTCCGCATACGCCATTTAATAAGTCATTACCGCCTACAATGTATAAAGCAGCAATTCCGCCCATGGCATTATTCATTCCATGAAAAATAGCCGCCGTAATTACAGATTTTGATTTTATTACAATATAAATCATTATGGGAGAAATTAAAATACAAGCTATTACCATCATCCCGACCCCTGCTACAGGATGCTGAGGATAGTTATGCCCAATAAGGATAAGGGGAAAATGCCATAAGCCCCATACAGTACCGATAATCAATGAAACAGGCAATAATTTTTTGTTTTTTAATGCTTTAAGCAAAA
>Ga0268262_10000118_pt1 | contig 98178 bp, 84 predicted proteins | sample TergutNc150P3_FD_190354 | JGI IMG/M metagenome (GOLD analysis project Ga0268262, IMG submission 190354) | Nasutitermes corniger P3 segment gut microbial community from laboratory colony in Florida, USA - Nc150 P3 (SPAdes) (version 2) | ecosystem: Host-associated > Arthropoda: Insects >... | reverse complement strand
CAAACAGGGATAAAGCGGCATAAGAGTACTCCTAAAATTTCAGACGTTTGAAATTTTAGGAGTAAAAAACGTCAACTTAAAAGTTAATAAAAAAAGTTGTCCAAAATGTTACTTCTTGGACAGCCCCGGGAACCCTGATCGGGATAGTAAAAGTGTCTTGGCGACCTTCTACATTTAAATAATACGAAATTTTATTTCAATATGTCAAGTAAATTTTCAATTATTCCTCAAAATACCGCCTAATCACCAACGGCGAAAACCCTTCGCTATTCAACAAATATTTCAGCGAGCGGACAGTTTCCTCGCTCTTGCCTCGGCGCGGCTTTTGCCGGTTTTTCCTGACAAAGCGTTTTAACAGAGCCAACTCTGTCTCCTCGTCGAAGACTTTTCTGAAAGCGGCCTCGGCGTCTTTGCGGTCTATGCCGCGCCCGCAAAGTGAAGCGAGAAGCCGCTGGGGAGAGCGCGTCAGCCTCATTCGGGATTCAAGCCATAGTTGGGCGAAACGTTTGTCGTTGAGCAGGTTTTCTTCAATAAGTTCGGAGATTACCGTGTTGATGCAATGCGCGTCATAGCCCCGCCTTTCAAGTTTGAAGGTGAGGCCTTGAACACACTGTTCCGCCCTTGCGATTAAACGCAGGGCGGTATTCTTCGCCTGTAAATAAGAAGTGGTACTGTTTTCGTTATCTTCCAAACTAACGCTTTGAGAATTGGAAGCGCCGTCTTGCGCCGGGGCGTCCGTACTTTTTACGTTCAACCATGCGCGGGTCGCGGGTTAGGTAACCGTTGCTGCGCAGGCTGGCGTAATTGGTATGATCCACCTGGCAGAGCGCTCGTGCAAGACCGTGGCGGCATGCGCCGGCTTGACCGTTGCAGCCTCCGCCGTAGACATTGATCAATATGTCATACTTGTTTTCGTTGGATGTAACCATCAGCGGCTGGCGGACTATGTTCACATGTTCGTCAAGGGCAAAATAAGCGGCAAGCTCCTTGCCGTTGACTGTGACTTTTCCGCTTCCGTCCCGGACATAAACCCGCGCTACCGATGTTTTTCTTCTTCCTGTGCCTATTCCAAGATTCTTAATCATACTAACCTCTTATACCTCAATGGGAGCCGGTTTCTGGCCGCTGTGCGGATGATTCGCTCCGGCGTAGATTTTGACGTTTTTCGCCATTTTCCTGCCAAGCGGTCCCTTGGGAAGCATACCTTTTATGGCATTTTCCAGCGGCATTGTCGGATGCCTTTCGATTAACGCTTCAAAAGTCTGGGTTTTAAGCCCTCCGGGATAGCCCGAATAACGGTGATACACCTTCTGCTGGGCTTTTCTGCCGGTAACAACGATTTTATCCGCGTTAATTACAACAACAAAATCCCCAACTTCCTGATGGGGAACATAAATTGCCTTGTTTTTGCCCCGGACTATGGACGCGACTTTGGCCGCCACCCTGCCCAGAACTTTTCCCTCGGCGTCAAGTATAAACCACTTGCGTTCTACCGAGGCCGGTTTTGCAAATACTGTCTTCATATCAATAACCTTCTATCACCTTATCTTAAAATTCTTAACTGTAACGGGAGTTTAAGAGTACAAAAAATGAGAAATAATGTCAAGTATATACCATTAATGAAAAATGATATATAAAGGCATTTATGGAAACTTTTTTGCAAATTTGGGGCGGCGCAGGGTATTTTCTGGCAAAAGTTTTGCTTGTTCGCGCGGAATTTATCGAAAAAAACAGGAATTTGCGCCTTTCCGGCTGGATTGTATATTTGCTGGGTTTGCCCGCGTGGGTCATTCTTTTGGCAGGCAGGCAGGATTGGATTGCCGCCGCGATTGAAACAGCCGGAGTTCCCGCAATTCTGCTTGGTATCGTAATGACATGGAAACAAAGCAACGCTCCGAATAAAATCGTTGATTGGAGCATAAGAATATTCACCTTTTTAATGATAGCGCTCGGCGTAACATTCAGTATCCATACCTTTAACGGAATAAGAACTTTTTCTCAAATATTGGAAATAATTATTATTTTCGGCTACCTTGTAAGCAATTATCTGCTTGCAAAACGGAACCCGTTTGCGTGGCTCATGTTTATGGTGGGATTAATCAGCATGAGTATATTGATGTATATACAGGACAAACCTATATTATGTATACAGCAGATAATTTCATTAATACCGGCGGTTATAGGGTTTTTTAAAAACATGAAACAGGCAAAGTTGAAAAAAAGTACGGTTGAGCAGTAACCAACTGCGCTCAAATTTATTTATTGAGTTTTTGGAAAATATCCCCTATAATACAACAAATCAATAAAAAAGGAGTTTAAAATGAATTACAGTGAACTAATCGTCTTTATTGTTTACTTGGTATGTATGCTGGGCGTTGGAGTGTTTTTCTTCGTCAGCGCGAAGGGAAAAGGAGGAGAGAAGGAATACTTTCTCGGAGGCCGGCAGATGGGTCCCTGGGTAAGCGCTCTTTCCGCAGGCGCGTCTGACATGAGCGCGTGGGTGCTCATGGGCTTGCCCGCCTCAATTTACTTTTACGGCATGGGGCAGACATGGATCGCAATCGGGCTTGCCATCGGTTACATACTAAGCTGGATATTTATGGCGCCGCGTCTTCGCAAATTTTCCATTGCGGCAAATGATTCAATAACCATACCTCAATATCTTACAAACAGGTTTCTTTCCAAGAGCAAAGCGCTTCAGATTGTATGCGCTGTTATCTTTCTGTTTGCTTATACTGTTTACTCGGCGTCAAGTATAAAAGCCTGCGGTATATTGTTTAACACCGTTCTTGGTATCAATGCCAATTTAGCCATGTATATAGCAGGATTTGTTATCATAGGTTATACCTTGATGGGCGGTTTTAAAGCTGTATGCTGGACGGACTTTTTCCAGGGACTTCTCATGCTTGGAGCGCTTCTTATTGCTCCTATCTTCGCTCTGGCGCTGGTTAACTCAGGCCATGCTATCGCGTCTTCTGTTTCATTTCCGGCAAATTACTGGAACTTCCTGAGCAGCGGAAAACTGGATTGGAAAAGCTGGGCGGATATTCTTTCGGGTATTGGCTGGGGTCTTGGCTATTTTGGAATGCCGCACATTATTATCAGGTATATGGCTATACGCACACAAAAGGACGTAAGCAAAGGAGCGAAAATCGGCATAACATGGAATATTTTAATACTGATCTTCTCTGTTGCCGCCGGCTGCATAGGGCGTTTGTTCCTTGGCAGTGATATAGAAGGCTCAACGGTTTTTATACAAATGGTAAGGATGATTTTCCCGGGAGTTATCGCCGGCATTTTGTTATCTGCGATTCTTGCTGCGGCTATGAGCACGGCCGACTCCCAGCTTCTGGCTTCCGCTTCCGCTTTTGCCGCTGATGTTTACAAACCTGTATTGCGTAACGGACAATCAAGCGATAAAGAAGAATTTTGGGCAGGCCGCATTGTTGTCTTGATTATAGCGATAGCTGCCGTTATTATCGCGTCGAATCCCGCCAGCGGCACAATCATGAGCCTTGTCGGAAACGCGTGGGGCGTATTCGGCGCCGCTTTCGGACCGGCAATTTTATTATCGCTTTTCTGGAAACGTTTTACATTCGCCGGCGCGGTATTCGGCATAGTTGCCGGCGCGTTAGCGGACGTGATTTTTCTTGTATTTTTTTCAAGCACAGGCCTGTACGAAATTATCCCCGGCTTTGCAGTTGGCTTAATTATTGCTGTTATTGTTACTCTTTGCGGTGATAATCCGGGTAAAGCTGTTGAGGCCTTGTATGACAAGTCTGTAGCGATAAAGGACTAGAGAGGTTTTGAACGATGTATGCCTAAAGATTTTTCTCGGTATTATGGGTTTAGGCATACATCTTCAAGCGCACAGGGAACATGGAAGCTCGTGGGAGCATTGTCTATTTCAGGGTTTTAATATAAGTTGGCTTTTATATAAAATAAATGAACGTTTAAATTACTCAATAAAAGATTCATTAATACATTAATATAATACCGCAATATATCGTTTTTTGTCAAGAAAAATTATGTAATAATACAAAATTTAACTAAAACAGCCATAAATTTTTATCAATAAGAAAAAAAGAATAAATTGAAAAATGTTAAAAATAAACGTTGGTTTTTTTAAAACATGTTGTAAAGGAGAATTTTATGGAAAATCAAATAAAAGATAATACCGGAACGCCAAGTGTTGAATCGCTTGTGGAACGCGGGTATTTGTTTTTAGAAGATTCTGACTGGAATAAAGCGGACGAATATTTTGACAAAGCGTTGGATATTAACCCAAAACACGCGCCCGCGTATATAGGCAAACTGTGCGCCGAACTTAATACGCGCCGCGAGGAATCGCTTGGGGATTACAATGAACTCCGGAAAGGCAAGAAAATTGACAGACCATTGGGAGAATACGGTAATTTTCAAAAAGCCCTCCGTTTTGCGGACGAAGGCTACCTGAAAAAACTGAACAGTTATGAGCAAAAATTAAAAGAAAGTTTTCCAAAGATACCGAAAAAATTTACGGATGAATTTATTAAAAGCGAAATCGCGAGACTGGAAAAGGAAATTGCAAATTGTGATGCGGAAATTGCCAAAGGGGAGAAGGATTACAACAATTTCCAACTTAGGATAAATATTTTAAAAGATGAAAGACAAAGAATTATTGATGATTACGAGGGAAGATATTCTTTTAATGATGGTTATGACTATAAATATCGTTGGAAAAAAATAGAAAATGATGAATCGTACCAACAGAAAGAAAAGTTTATAAACGATGCGACAGAAATGATGAACAATGCATGGCGGTATGTCAAAGAAAATAAAGACAAAAAAGCCGAATACGAAGCAAAAAAACGGGAACTTGAGTCATTAGCCGGCATTTCGTGTCTTGAAAGAATGGACGTTTATTATAACCGTTTAGCCGAGGCCATGCAAAAAGTACCAACGGAAGACGGATATAAAAATATCGCCGAACAGTTCCGTTCGCTGGAGGGATACAAAGACTCGGCGGATTTAGCGGACAAATACGGCAAGATGGCAATAAAGTTACAATATGAAAGACTGGTTCAGGAAAAAAACAAAGCAACAACGGAAGAAGCATACAGAGAGTTGTCGAAGCAATTCCGTAAAATGGGCGGTTACGAAAATTCGGCTCAACTGGCGGACGAATGTGACAAACTTGCGGACGAGTGCGTCAAGCAAAAAGAGCGAGAAAAGAAGACCCTTTATGACAATCTGGTTCAGAGAAAAAGTACCGCTTCAACAGAAGGTGACTATAAATACATCGCAAAAGAATTCCGTGAAATGGGCAATTATGAAAACGCGGTCCAACTGGCAAACGAATGTGACAAGCAAATCAGTGTAATTATAGAACGGCGTGAAGAACAAGAACGGCAGGAAAAGGCTCGTATAGCGGCTCGTGAAGCCGCTGATGCGGAAGCCCGCAGAAAAAGGGAAGCCGAAGCCGAACGAAAAGAGAAAACAAAAAACTTCATAGGTTTGTTATTGCAATTAGGTGTTACGGTTGCTTTTTTATTTAGATTTTTCCATAATCGTACATATATAACAATTTTTGATAACATACCTTTCGAAGTTATTTTTTTCCCTTGTGTTATTTCATTTGTGCTGGGTTTTATAAGTTTAATATTTCGCAGAAATATCAACTCAAAAATTATATGGGGAGCGGGTTTTCTCATTATAGCGTATTTGATAATTGTTATTGCTATAATTAGAACTATCGCTGAAGGTCAGGAAATTTTAGGGAGTGAGGGTATTATAGAATCTCTTAGTGTTATTGCAAAGACTCCTATATGGAGTATAATACAAGTTTTAATTCCGGCAATTTTTTTAATCATATTGTTTTTTGCTTTTGGCGATAGTGAAGGTGGATTAAGTATAAAAGACATTATTAGGATTATTATTGGCTTCGCTGTTGCAGGTTTTATATTGAGTCTTGTTTTTTCGCTTATTTCCGGTAATGGATGTATGCTTATTTATGTTCTTTTTGTTATTCCTGTTTTTCCGGGTATGTTTATGATTATTAATGTTGAAAAAAGTTAAGTAAAGGAGCAAGACGGCGCGGAGTGTATGATACCCAAAAACCGCAGTTAAATTAAGAAATAATACCTTGTAAAGTTTTAGTTGTTACGGACTACTGCTCTTGTTACCATTTTTTCAAAAGTATATACTTTTTAAATCCGGGAGGAAAAAAATGTATCCGCAGGGAAAAATGAAAGCCCTCACTTTAAGTTACGACGACGGCGTGGAACAGGACAGAAAACTTGTCGAAATTTTAAACCGTTACGGCATTAAAGCGGCCTTTAATCTAAACAGCGGAATCCAATCCGGCTCCAGCAAGTGGGAAAGAAACGGCATAACCATACGGCGCATGAATGTGGCGTCCCTGCCTGAATTGTACAAGGGACATGAAATTGCGGTACACAGCCTTACACATCCACGCCTTGAAAACATGGATGAAGAGACCGTTTTTAACGAGCTTGAGCAGGACAAGATTAACCTATCGAGAATCTTCAACACAAGAATTTACGGAATGGCCTATCCTTACGGAACCTTTACCGAGGAAGTAAAGAAAGTTGTAGAACGCTGCGGCCTTCTTTACGCCCGCGGTGTGGTGAGTACTTCTTCTTTCGATATTCCAAAAGATTTGCTTGGTTTTCAGCCAACGGCCATACATACTGATAAGGGCTTAATGGAACTGGCTGAAGCTTTTATTAAATTAAAGCCGGAAAATCCGCAGGTTTTTTACCTTTGGGGACACAGTTATGAATTTGATACAGACAACAAATGGCAAATTATTGAAGATTTCTGCAAACTTATGTCAAATAGGGATGACATATATTACGCGACCAACGCCCAAGCCCTGCTGGGCATGTAACAGCTGAATATTTTCTAAAAATTTACCTGACTTTTCATAGTTGGATTGATACTGTATTATAAATTGCGGTGAAACAGATCTTTTTGGGTAAAAAAATAAAAACATTTCTTTCCTCTCTGTTATTATCAGGCAGAACTCTGTTACAGCGTCTGATTATTACCTTTCAGTTCTTTGCTGAAAACAGCCTGGAAAACCATGCCTGCGCCTGCGCTTACGGTTTTCTGCTTTCAGCCGCCCCCGTACTTATGATGCTTTCTTTTATTCTTTTTTCCGTATTTCACTCATTTATAGGCAGCGCGGGTAACGTCGGGGTAGAAACGGTTCTGGCGCAGTTAATTTCAAATATTCCGTTTTTAAACGGCGTACTGGACGAAACATGGCTTGCGGGGGAATTGTCCTCCATTGCCGAAAGCGGTATGCGCCTTCGCGGAATAGCCGGCCTTGTTTCCGCAATCGGAATTTTCTGGTCGGGCAGAATTTTTATCCTTTCCTTACAGCGGGGATTAAAGGTTATTTTTACAGGTACGCAAAAACGGAATCCCATGTTTGAAATGTTAATAGTTTTTATTGTGGAATTGGCCGTATTAGTCGGAGCGATATTGATAATTTTCTTTTCCGCAACAGCCCGTAGAATTTATGAATTTATCGGTCTTTATTTCGACACGTCTTTTTTCTCTCATTTACATTCCCTTATTAATATCCGGATTGCTTCGCTTTTCCTGATGATTGTTATTTTTTATTTTGTATGCCGTTACCTTATTGCCAACGGCCCCAGCCGCATTTCCGCTTTTTGGGGAAGTTTATGCTTTTCTTTTTCCTATACTGTTTTTTCCCTTATTATGAACATGTTCCTTAACCAAACCAAATATAATTTTCTTTACGGGGCGCTGGGCAGCCTTATCTTCTTACTGGTGAACGTGTTTTTCTTTTTCTTGTTTTTCTTCACCTGCGCTCAGCTAACAAAAGTGCTTGATTCCTTTGACGCGCTTCTGTTTTTGCGGTTCCGGCAGGCCAGAATGAATACCGGCAGTCCTAAGTTTGATGATTTATTATTTAATTCAGCGGAAGGAATATTACAGAAGTACTCTCATTCGTATCCTAAAAGCGCGGTTATTTTTTCAAAAGGCGACGAAGGAAACGATATTTTTTATTTGCTTGAAGGCGAGGTAAATATTTTTCTGTCGGATGAAAATACAGGTGAAAAACCCGCTATCCTGCATCAGGGAGCTTTTTTTGGGGAAATGGGACACCTTCTCTCAGAAAACCGCACCGCCACCGCCAAAGCAAAAACCGCTGTTACGGCTCTTGTTCTGCCGCCTCCCTTGTTTGACGAGATGTTAAAATACGATACTTCCATGGACAGGACACTCATGGAGCTTATGTCCCAGAGGCTGAAGACGAGGAATGAGCAGTTTGGCGAATTGGTTAAGATGTAGATAAACAGAGAAAAATTTCCCTTTTTTTGCATAAATTTTCATTTTTCCCCCCGCGAAAGTAATGCAAATTTCACGGACGAACCATATATATGTATATATCTTTTTTGGAGGTTGAAATGAAGAATTTAAAATGTGCGTGTTTGCTCTTAGGTTTAGCTGTTTTGCTCGCGGCGGCCGGCTGTTCGGCGTCCGAGGCGAAAGCGGAAAAAATAGCCGCGAATCCCGGGACGCTTACCCTGATGACATGGAACGTCCAAAACCTGTTTGACGGCCTTGATAACGGGTATGAGTATGACGAATTCCTGAACTCGGCGGGATGGTCAACGGAGAAGTACAAGGGCAAGGTGAATACTATTGCAGAGGCGATAGGAAGCGTTAAGCCGCCGCCTGATATCATCATGTTTCAGGAAATTGAATCCCTAGTCACTATTCAGGATGTCGCCGAAGCCCTGTCCGGCGGCTATGTGTACAGCCACTTCGCGAAAAATCCGGGCGCGGCTTTGGGAGTAGGTATTATAAGCCGTTTCCCGCTTATCGAGCCTAAAAACCACTCTATTACTATTGGCAGCGAAACAACGCCGCGGCCTGTGCTGGAAACAAGGATACAGGCGGAAAAGGAATTTGTTATTTTTGTCTGCCATTGGAAGTCAAAACTCGGCGGGGATGACAATACCGAAAAAACCCGCAGGGCTTCCGCAAGGGTTATCCTGCGCAGGATTCGGGAATTGTGGGAAGAAGAGCCGGATCTTGGCGTAATTGTCGCGGGCGATTTGAACGAGAATCACAATGAATTTTTCAAGCGGAACGCGAAAGTAATCTGCGCTCTGCTTCCCGACGATCCCTACTGCGCCCAGCTGGCTGGCGGCATGCAAAAGGACTTTATCGTTCTGGGCAAAAACAAGCCGCCGGAACCTGTCAACTTTCCGCCGGAGACTATCGTTCTTTTTTCGGCATGGATGCGCGATGTTGAAAAAGGCTCTTATTATTACAAGAATGAATGGGAAACAATCGATCACTTTTTGGTATCGGAGCATTTTTTTATTAATACAGGCTGGAGTTTTGAAAAAGCGGAGCCGGCTGATTTTCCTCCGTTTACGAACGCGTACGGGGTTCCTGTTTCATACAACATACGGACAGGCGCGGGCCTTAGCGATCACCTGCCTTTATTAATGACATTGAAAAAAACGGATTGATTCTTTGCGGGCGAGGTGCCGTTATTTTTGCAAGGCTGCGGCTTTTGCGTCTACAGCGTTTAAGATGGCCTGCAGCCTGTCTTTTTCAATCAAGTCGATCAGGCGCGCTTCCGTGTATCTTCTGGCCTCGTCCGTAAAATTGCCCACCGATATGCAGATTCCCTTGCCGGCTTTAACCTCTTTCAGGTGTGAATGAAAATCTCTTACAATCAACTCGCCTATTGATCCTTGAGTCCTGATAAATCGGAACATGATAACGTCCGACCATTTGACAGTGTCAATTTCAGCAAGTATATCGGCCCACTCGTTTTTATGTACGCTTATATTTGCTATTTTTACTTTTGCTTTTGGGAAATATGTTGTTACTATTTTACGGCAGAGGGCGACAAAGTCAGCCGAAGAGCCTATCAGGAATGTCTGTAAATTGCGGTTGGCGTTAAGTTCCAGATATTTTTTTAACAGTACGGCTACGTCTTTATAGTTGCTGTTTTCAGCCTGTATTTGTTTAAGTATAGGTATGGCTTTGTTAATATCATTTAATTTTATATATGTAGTCGCCAGTTTGTAGCGGAGATCAAGTAAAATATCGGGCTTGATGTTCTGATGCTTTAAACCGATTTCAAAATCCTGAACTGCCGTTTCATATTGCCTTGTATCCAGATGGATAGTTCCCGCGATAAGACAGGAATTGGGTCCCATTACCGGGTCCGCCCTAAGATGGTTAAAAATGCGGATTGCCTGTTCAATCTGATTAGCCTCGTGATAACATTCCGCAAGAGTGTAAAGCGATTCTTTGTCGTCCGGGGCGATGTCTATCGCCTTGCGGATAAATGACATTGCCTCTTTGGGTTTTTTCAGCCTGAAAAGAGAATGTCCCAACTGGCGGAGAACCGCCGGATTGTCGGGGTCCTGGGCTTTGGCGTGCTGCAGAAGCTGTATGGCTTTTTCATAATTTTTTCTTTCAAATTCCAAAGAGCCCAATTCGTAATTTACCTCAAAATTATCCTGCCTGAAAGTCCTCGCCATTGAAAAGCCTTTATAAGCCTGTTCGAGCATATTGAGTTGTTTCGCCGCCAAGCCGTATCGAAGGTGCGCCTGAAACGTGTTAATTTTCGATTGATCGCTGGGGGTCAAATGTTCAATGAGCTGTTCAAAGGTTTTCATCGCCTTGTCCCAGTTTTGCTCATCAAAATAAACATTCCCAAGATTGTACAAAGCTTCCGGATCGTTCGGGTTGGCGGCAAGCTTTTTGTTTGCCTCTTTTATAATGGCGTCATTGCCCTTCTTGCCGCCAAGGGAGATGCCTTTTGAATGATTCATAATAATGATGGCGACACTGGCTACTAATAAAAGGGCGATTACTCCGGCAATAATTGGAATCATATTATATATTATCGGTTATTTTATTGATTTTTGATACCCAATTTGCCGACAATTATATGAATATTGTGTACTTGACAAAGGTAAATTCCCTGTTTAAAGTTAAAATAGGCTGAATATTTGTGTGAGGAGCTGATCTAATGGCGTCAACTATAGGTATTAAGATCGCTAATGGGAAGTTTTACCCCATAATTGAGGAAAATTCCACCATAAAAAAAAGGATGGTTCTTACAACAGTCCATAACAATCAGCCCAGCGTTCAAATTGACCTGTACAGAAGCGCCTCGGGCGTTATGACGGACGCCCAGTATATAGGCAGTTTGGTTGTTGAAAAGATTACACCAAAGTCAAAAGGGGAGCCTTCTATCGAGATGGTTGTCTCCTCCAGCAGTAACGGCGATATTGTAGCCGACGCCGTAGATTTGGATACCGGTACGAACGGCGAGCATCATGTCCTGACCGTATCCTTAAAATCCCTTGATGAAACCTCCCGCGACATGGATTTGCCTGATTTTGAGCTTGAATCCAATGAAGAGCCGCCTTCCGGGCTGTACAGGCATTCAGAGAGGATAAGAGAGCAGGAAAAGAGGAAATCCAGAGCGTGGATTTTTGTAATAATCGGCCTGATTCTTATTCTGGGGCTTGCCGCCGTCTGGCTGTTTTTATTCGGCGGCCTTGACTATGTTTCTTCATGGAAAAACAAAATATGGAAAGATAAAGCCACTTCCGAAAATTCATGGTTTTCTCCCGAACCTCTTGCAAAAGAGCCGGTAAAAGAACCTGAGCCTGTTATGCAGCCTCAGACTGTTGAACAGTCTGCGCCTGTCAAACAGCCTGAGCCCCAGCCGGAACCTGTTCAGCAAAAAGTTGAGCCTACCCCTGTTATTCAGGCGCCGCCCGCTCCTGCCTCGCCGAAACAGCAGCAAGCGTCGAAAAAACGTCCGTCCGCGCCTGTCGCGTCGTACAAGGTTCCCGCGACCATTCCCAGAGACGGCGTTGATTACAGGATCAGGTGGGGCGATACATTGTGGGATATTTCCGACGCGTTTTACCGGGATCCGTGGCTTTTCCCGAGAATCGCGAAGCATAACAATATCCGCAACCCGGATTATATTATTTCCGGCAGAATAATTCGTATTCCGCCGAAAAATTAAGAACAGACAATTCCGATAGAGGCGTTATTCTGAATTTTATAAGAGTTTGCAAGCCCTTAAGAATTTACTTTTTTGGGGTTTTATTAATTTTGATTTTTTGCGCCGCTTCCGGCGGATGCGCTAACTCCTGCGCGAAGAGTCCTCAGCCTCAAAATAATTTTTACCATGGAATAAAAGGAACTAATCCCGTCCTGTCTTTTCAAAACGCGTTGTCTGATCCAAATCCGTATATCAGGAGCGCGGCGGCCGGCGAGCTTGCCAACCTGATGTACCAGGGGGCGGCGTTTTCTCCAAAGATCAAGGAAAATGTACGCCGCGAAGTATCAGGCGCGTGGGCGGCGGCTTTTGACATTGTTGAAAAAAAGGATAAGGAAAACGCCCTTGCCTTTCTGTTGAGTTTTGAACAGAACGCGGCAATTCCCATTGAGACGGGGCTTTTTGTTTTACGCGAATATGAAAAACAGGGGCAGGTTTTTTCAGAGGCCGAGTATGCCGCCATTGACGGGCATTTTGCCGTTATGCGCCCGCGTTATAATGAAGCGCTTGTGTTATTCAGAAAATTTAAGGAAGACGATAAATGGACGGAGAAAATCCCCCAAATATTTTTGAAATATCCTGACCTTATTAATGATCTGGGTAAAACTTTTCAATATACAAGTTCCGGTAAAGAGGGACTGGAGCTTTTTTTGCAATGGGAATCGAAACTGGAAAAAATACCGAATGAGGACAATCTGCGGTACAGGCTGTTGTTTTTCGCGGCGCGGATTGCGCGCAGAAGGGGATTAAATAAACAGGCCGATTTACTTTTTGAACATGCGCGGCGTCTGGCGCCCGCCGGCGAACAACTGGACGCGTGTATCTGGTACATTTTGGATTTAGCCGTAAGCGGTTCTTACGATGCTTTTATAAAGAAACTTGAACAGCTTGTCCCATATTGGCATAAAGACATTTATTTTGACGATGTTCTGGAAAAATTTTTACAGACGCTTGTTGCTAAAAAAGAATGGGAAAAGATAATCCGTACTTATGACGTAATTAAGTCAAGCGGCGCCTCTTTTACTGCCGGTTACGCGTGGGTCATAGCGCGCGTTATTGAAGAGGGGTATCTTTCCGACAGCGAAAAGAAACTTGCTGCGACTGTGTCTAAGGAAAGCCAGGCCTATTCCGCCGTTTATTTCCGCAAGGCTTACGACGCTGCAAATAATACGGATTCGGCGTCCCTCTATTACCGTTCGTTAAGCGCGTTAAAACTGGGACTGCCGTTTCTTGAATTGCAAACGTCTTCGCAGCAAGCAGCGTCGCAGCAAGCAGCGTCGCAGCAATCGCCGTCGCAGCTTGTACAATCACCGGCATTGCAATTCCTTCTGGGCTTCTTCGAAAATGACGCGGCGTCTTATTCAAATAAATATATAAAAGCGCTTGAAAAAGAATTATCCGCGGAAGAATTACGCGCCGTCGCGCAGGCGTTTGCGAAGGCAGGCATGTATCCGGATTCCATCAGGCTTGTATCAGGTTATGTAAACAGGAAAGGGTATGCCTTTACCGGCGGCGATATGGAACTGCTTTTCCCGCGTCCCTACAAAGAGTTGACAGAGAAGTACGCAGCCGATCACGATATTGCTCCGGCGTTAATGTTCGGCCTTGTCCGCACCGAGAGCGCGTTTGAAAACACTGCTGTCTCGCGCGCCGGAGCGACCGGTCTTACGCAGGTTATGCCGGATACGGCAAAAGAAATGGCTAACCGCATAAAGCGCACAGGAGGTCCTGATTTCTTTAATGAAGATAAATCTATCGATCTTAAAAATCCTGAATTGAATATGCACATAGGCTCATATTATTTGAAATATATTTCGGGGCGTTTTAACGATATGCTTGTTTCACTTATGGCTTATAATGCCGGCGTAAACCGGGTGCGCAAGCTGAGAGCCGCCAGTAAAATGCCTTCCGACCTTTTTCTGGAAACCGTCTCAATTTACGAGACCAGAAATTACGGCAGAAGAGTCATCTCCGCCGCCGCGGTCTACGAGGCGCTGTACTATCGTTAATCAACGCCGTTAATTAACGCCGCTAATTGTTCAAAAGAGCTTTTTCCAACTGTATTTTAGGGTCGCCCTTTTTTATTATTTTCTTTGCGGCGGCTACAAAAACGGGAAGAGTCTTCCCCGACCGTTCATATAAATCGGAATAAAAATTATCCTGCGCGTGGTAAATGCGGTAAAGTTCCAGATACGCGTTGTTAACAGGTAAAGTTGAAAACCCGCGGTAGCTGTCGCTTGAAAAACGGGTTTCGTATTCCGCGTTAAACCGCTCCTTCGCGGCTAAAATAATTTTTTCTTTTTCAATTAATTTTGTTTCCCTGTCAATTTCTCTTGAATAAAGCCCGTCAAGCTCCGCGATTAACTCCTGGATAAACGCGACGTATTTCTTATACTCGCCGTCGGATGAAAACGATTCACGGTACTCTTTTGAATCCGCCCCATACCGCGACTCAACATACAGTTTTGCGCCCTCGCTCCCGATGAACTCGGCGAGTTCCTCGTTAAATTTTACCTGCCCCTTTATAAAAACCGTAGCGTGTACAAGTTCGTGAATGATAAGATCGGCAAGCCTGCCCACGGAATAGCCGCTCATATACGAGTAGAGAGGGTCTTTAAACCAGCCGAGAGTGCTGAACGCGTCGACCTTGCGCACCCAGACGTCAAGGTCTTTTTTCTCGAGTTTTGTCCGCTCTTTCCGCGCGTCCTCAATGTTGAAAAACCCTTTGTAGGGCATAGCTCCCACAATAGGAAAACGCCATTCATGTCGGCGGAACGAATCTTTTGCCGAGGCGGAAACAACCGCCGCAAGATAGTCGCGGTCCAACTCGACATAACGGGTGTAATTTTTGCTCATGGCCAGTCCCAGTTCTTCCATCGCGAACTTGCGGATGTCATTTACCAGATTCACAAATTCTTCATTGTCCGTTTTTTCCAAAGGGATAGCGCGGTTCAAATAGCCTAGCAATGTTACGCCCTGCTTGATGGTATAGCAGCCCGGGAATAAGGCGCAGCCTGAAAAAATAATAATTAAGAATATCCTCCAATGATTCATACTAAATTATACTTGAAAAATATTATTAAAAAATAGATACTGAATTATGGATTCGGGTCAGACCGCTTATATTATATGCCAGCTTTCTTTCGGCGCTGTCGCCACTTTCCTTGCGATTATGCTGTGGTCTAAAACAAGAGACGCGGCGTGGATGCTCATTGTAATGGGTACGATTTTTGCCTACATAGAAATAATTTATTCTATTTTAGGCCTTTTTGGGATAGACGGCAGTAATTTGTTTCTTATCGGCTCTGTCCCCTTGATTTCTTTTGTACTGCCGCTTCTGCGGATGATTTTTTTTATCGCCGCCTTTATAGTAATGATTGTAAGACATTCCCGTCAAAATTAGTTATAAGGATAATTAGGAGGAAAAAATGAAAGCGATTATTATCGGGCTGTTGATTGTCGCCGCCGCGGTTTTTGCCGTACTGCCGCCTGAGGCGCTGGGTTTTGGTCTTGGCTGGGGAAAGGACGTGCTGACGTTTCTCCGCGGCGGTCTTCCCGTCATAGCGGTCTTAATCGGCCTGATTGCCGTTTTTATCGGCATAGCCGACATAAAAGACAGAGCCGAAGCGCGCGCCGAAGCAAAGAAAGAAGAAGCCGAAAAAAAGTAAATTAAGAAGCTAAAAACACTGTCCCTTTCTGCCCGCCAGCCGCTAAGGTTTCAAGGCTGCGAGGTTTGCCCCCATTTGCAAGAATTGCGGGTATGCCGTAACTTAATGCCAGTTTAGCGGCTTCCAGTTTTGTGGCAATGCCGCCTGTTCCAAAATCGTTTGCCGCCCCTATGCTGATGTCTTTCTGCGCGGCGTCAATGTCCCGCACTTCCTCGACAAGAACGGCGTCGTCATGCTCTTTGGGGTTTTTGTTATACACCCCGTCAATATCGCTGAAAAGAATTAACAGGTCGGCGCTCCAAAGAATAGCGGACCTTGCGGCAAGCGTGTCATTATCGCCGATTTTAATTTCTTCTACGGAAACGGTATCGTTTTCGTTGATGATTGGAATAATGCCTTCGTCCACCAGAGTAAAGAGGGTGTTGCGCATATTCAATGTTCTGAGCGAATCGTCAAAATCTTCGCGTGTTAAAAGTATCTGCGCGATATGCAGGCCGTGCTGTTCAAACGCTTTGCTCCACGCTCCCATTAAGTCCACCTGCCCAACCGCGCACAAGGCCTGCCTGTAGTGAATGTCCCTCTTCCGCGCCCACTTGTCCATCGTGGAAAGTCCCGCAACCTGCGCGCCGGAAGAAACAACGACAATTTGTTTTCCCTTCTTCATAAGCGACGCGGTCTGTTCCGCAAATTCCGCCAGAAACGTTGAGTTGATTTTTCCGTTACTGCCCGCAAGCGTATTTGAGCCAATCTTGATAATTATTTTCCGCGCGTCAGCGATAAGTTCAGAAATCATATTAACTCCGTATTTGTCCGCTGCCGTTGATAAGGTACTTTATCGTCGTAAGGGCTTCAAGGCCCATAGGCCCTCTGGCGTGAAACTTCTGGGTGCTTATTCCCAATTCCGCCCCAAAGCCGAATTGCCCGCCGTCCGTAAAACGCGTTGACGCATTGACATACACGCACGCCGCGTCCACTCTTGAGCGGAACTCATCAGCCGCCTTTAAATCGTTGGTAAGAATAGCGTCCGAATGTTTAGTCCCGTACTTATTAATATGCGTGATTGCCTCATCGCAGGAGGAGACCGTCTTTACCGCAAGAATGTAATCAAGAAACTCAGTCGCCCAGTCTTCTTCAACAGCGTCTTTAAGAACAAGGGCGGAAGGCATAGCGCCTATAGCGGCTTTTGACGCGCTGTCGCAGCGAAGTTCGCATTTTCCCGCAAGTGTGTCCGCCATTTTCGGCATAAGCGCACAGAGCGCGTCTTTATGTACAAGTATTGTTTCCACAGCGTTACACGCGCCGGGTTTTTGCAGTTTCGCGTTGGCGATAATTTCTACCGCGCTGTTCATGTCCGCGCTGGGCTCAACGTAGATGTGGCAGTTGCCTTCTCCCGTCTCAATTACGGGAATACGCGCGTTTTCAACAACACGGCGGATTAACTCATGTCCTCCGCGCGGAAGCACTACGTCTATGTAACCGCGCGCTTTCAGTATCTCGTCAATTTCGTCCCTGTTACCCGATTCCGCCAGAGCGACAGCGTCCGCAATTCCGCCGCCGCTTTCAAGCCCCGCTTTGATAGCTTTAACCAGCGCCTTGTTGGATTCCAGTGCGGAAGAGGAGCCGCGTAAAAGTATAGAGCAGCCCGCTTTGTACGCAAGGGCGGCGCAGTCCGCCGTAACATTGGGGCGCGATTCATAAATAATTGCGGCAACGCCGAGGGGGACTGTAACTTTATCAATCTGCAGACCATTAGGCAGAGTCCAGCCCGCCTGCACTTTGCCAATAGGGTCTTCCTGTCTTATGACAATTTCGATCCCTTCGATAATGCCGTCTATCCGCTTGTCGTTAAGAAGCAGGCGGTCAACAAGGCTTTCCTTCATGCCGCCCTTTCGCGCTTTTTCTACATCGCGCGCGTTTGCTTCCAGAATGGCGGATCTGCCGCTGTTTATCGCGTCTGCGGCGGCAGCAAGAGCCTTGTCCTTGTTTGCGCGGTTCTGCGCCGCCAGTTTTGTCTGCGCCTGTTTGAGAGAAATAAAAATGGTGTCTAATGAGCTTGCCATAAAAAGATAGTATCACAAAAGGAATTTAAATGGTATATAACAAAAACCTTGCCAATAAATCCTAAAATTGCGAAAATATCCCTATGAGCATAAACAACGCACAAATGGCGTATCTGGAGGATTTGTCCTGCCTGACGCTTTCATCTGAGGAAAAACAGAGATTTTTTTGTTTTGCACTAGATTTAGACATTTTTATTCTCCGTTCGGTTTTCAAGACATGCAATAATAGCCTCATCAGGAATTATGCCTTCTACATCGAAGGAAAAATTTTCCTGGCCATGATAATCCGTGCCAATTGACCTAATCAACTTTTTACTATCGGCAAGATTCTCCATAAATCTTATTTTTTCCGCTAAATGTTCTTCATCCTTAATAATAACCGTATCAATTTTATATCTATAATATACCTCAATTCCATCCAACCCATAATTGCACAACAGCTCAAGTAATTCAGAAATTTGTTTTTCAACTAATATTTCTTTCCGCCCGGGACCGGACGCTATAAACGGATGCGCCCAAATTGAAATTCCGCCGCATTCTTTTATAGTTTGAATTGCAGTTTGTACATCCATACAATAATTAGCATATTGCCTGTATGAAGGTTTACTAAAAATATTTTTTTTGCAGTCTATTTTATCTTTAGCGTAACCTTTGTCTACTAATACTTTTATAATGTCTTTCCTTGCTGGAATCGTGTTAATTTGATTTAAATCATACCCGTCGTCTGTTAACAATTTATATAATCTTTGTATATTAATATGTTTTATCTCACTATGTGCCTTTAGTCTTTTTTTCATTTCGTCGACTTTTATACCAAGCCCTAAAATATGGCAGCCGCATAAATCGTCAAAACCTATTTCTCCGTTTGTGAATCGGCAAGACAGTTCAATACCGTTAAAGTGTTTCATCTTGTATTTTTCCGCATATTCAGCGGCTTCTAAACAGCCATTCACGGTATCGTGATCGGTAACCGCAAAATACTCTATTCCCGCTTTCTTTAATTCCGATACGACTTTAGATACTGTTTCTGTACCATCACTATAATTTGTATGCATATGTAGATTTACCTTTGATTTCATATTTACCTCCTTCTTTATTGACGTATTTCCAAATAATTTTTTGCATAAGGTTTTGATTCATTCGATCATCTCGTTCAATTTTTGACCGTAAAAAACTATAGCCGTATTAACCCATGAATATGGAACTTGTATGTTTCTTTCGTGGCGCGGTATCAAATACAATTCTTCGGATTTTGGATTGTTCAACATATGATTATTTGCTTCAAGAATAATAGCTGTAGTATCGACATTTTTTCTTTCTGGACATCCAATATCAGACATCATGGGCGATAGCACATTCGCTATTTCATCCATAGCAAATTCTCCGATGATGGCTTGGGATTGATACTGAATCATTTTCTTAATTTTATCAATGTCGCTTTCCCCGTCACAGCCTAATCCGAGAATGATATGTAAAAATGACCGTTTCATATTCCTTAAATACATCAAATTTTTGTGATCAAATCCATTTTTACCGTCTTTGCCGCCTGTAAGTGAATCGCCGCCATTGTCAACTGTTATGATAGTATATTCATTGAAATAATCAATAGCTTCCTTGGTTATACGCCCGGTTTTTCTTTCATCGCTTGCCGTTATTACATAAGGCTCACCTAAATCACAGCCGGGTTTTTTAAGCTTTTGAACTAATTTTAATGAGTGATTCTCATTGAGTTCGCTGTTTTTCAAATCACATATATATAGACCTTCAGAAATCTGTGAAAATCCGATATAATTTTTTTTATTTACAGAAAGACACGAGCCATATATAACCTTGCTCTCCGGGTGCGTCTTTTTAATTATTGTTGCAACAGAAAAAGCGCCGGCTGCATCATTACCGCCGCCAATGCCAAGGACAAAAAATTTATCGCCAATAAGTGAATGCAAATTAAATTGTTCTAAACACAAGTCGTACTTCGCCCCTTTGTAAAACATATTTTTTCTGACAATACCTTTTAAAAAATCCACATTTACGCAATTTTCCTTGGCTTGTGCAATTATCGAATCCACATCTTTTGGCAAACAACTGCCATCATAGCCTCGATTATCTTCATAAACAAAGGTATGGCTTGAACCGATACGAGGGTCGGCTAACCAAATTTCACGGGCAAGGTTATAATCCACTCCGAGAGATTTTGCGATATCGTACATTTCATTGCAAAAAATTACTTTGGTGGCAAGATAGGCGTTTTCCATATATTTTGCCATTTCTACCGTTTTGGCATCGGCCTGAAAAATCCGCACATTTGAGTTAACAATGGTTTGGTACGCTTTAATAGCAAGATTGATACCTTTTCTTGTACCGCCGAAAGACAGCCAACTTTGATTTTTTATATCGGCAAAAGGGTGTGCCGTTGTTTCACCGTAGTATTCGGGTTGAAAGACAATTTCTTTTTTGTATTTTTTCATCATTTCGTCTGTAAATCCAACCCTGACTGTCGAACGCAAAATAATCACTTTGGATTTAACCCAAGAGATAACTTCTTCGACAATTTTTGTATCACAACTTCCGTCAGGCAAACTCGGTGTAGGCACACATACAAACACCGCTTCACATTCGTTGGTTTTTTCTTTCCCATCAGGAAATTCCTTGGGGTCATATATAACCGCATTTGTAAATAATTTGTGCATTGCCTTACCAACATGACCATATCCGATAATTCCGATTTTCATAATTTTTGCTTCCTCCGTTTTAACGAATACCATGATGTATTCTGGTATATTTAGCAATATTATTTTTTAAGATTTCTATTGTATCACTTGCGGTTTGCACGGCATAGATTCGGTCATCAATAATATTATCATAACGGATTCTATCGTCTATCCGTGTTCCCGCAAGTTTTGCGCTCCAACCGTCAATATTGTCGTATGCGATAATAAGTTTGTAAAGCGACCATGCCATAGCCAATTCTGTAAGAGTACCCGCACCGCCGCCGATTGCCACAACTGCGGAAGCGTTTACAACAATGGCGTTCCGCATAAGGTCTAAACCGGTAGCAATAACAATGTCGGCGTATTGATTTACCGAACCTCTGTCAAACGAGGGGATAATAGCTATTGTATCGCCGTCCGTATATTTTTCTGAGGTTTTTGCGCCCTTGAAAACGGCTTCCATAACTCCGCTTTTACCGCCCGACTGAACCCTGTAACCGTTGTCAATCAGAGATTTACCAAGTTCAAAAGCAAGCCGATATTTTTCTCCGTCTTGCTCAATGTTGGAATCACCGATTATCGCTATTATTTCTTTCATGTTTCCTCCGTGCTTTTTGTAAAAGTTCGTTGCGTATTTTTTCTTTGTTCTCTTTTTTATATTTGCCGCAGGATTTTTTATTGTTCATTGATGGGTCAAAATAGTAAAGAGTGTCTTTTATAAAAACACATTTTGCGGAATGTTCAATCATAGGAAGCATAAACGCAAAATCGGTGCTGACATTAACAAATTGACCGTCAATTTTCAAATCTTCTTCAATATCAATAAAGTCAAATAATTTTCGTCGAAAACATTTTGGGTGCAGCCAAACATTGTCTCCGTTTCGTTCCCAGGACTTGTCAAACGAGTATATTTTATAATCTTTTAAAGGTTTGTCGTGGCGCAGGCAATTTCCGCAGGTAATATCCGCGCCGTCGTTAAACTCGGCAACAATTCGCTCTATTGCATTATCAACGGCTAAGCAATCGTCATTATCAATATTGATAATTATCGCTTCTGGATTGACAATAATATTTTGCATAGCCGTAACAAAGTTAGCCAAACATTCAATTTTCTCACTGTTACAAACGATAATGCTTTTATCTTTAAACACACGGTCATTTTCCAGTATAAACTTTGCATAATGCGCACTTTCGTTTTTGGAAGCATCGTCAACATATACAATAAAATAGTCTTGATAGGTCTGCCTTTTAAGAGTATCAAAAAGCCTTTTTATTTTAGCAGACGGCGTATTAAATCCGCGTATATACAATACAACCGCCGCATTGGTTTTGCACAGCCATTCTTGAGGCGTTCCCGCCAAATCAACGGAATTATTCTGCGATTGCGGCAATGTGTTTTTTTCAACGCTCTGTCTTGCGTATGCGATAAAATTCGGAATGGTTTTTTGTGTGTTTTGAGGGTGAATGAAAAACAGGTCCTTGTTATGCAGGCGTATACTTTCGGCCGGCGTTGCGGCAAGTTTTTTATCCAAGCTCCTATGCCACGCTAATTGCAATGTGTTTTTTTCGGAAGAATTTGGAAGCGGCAACAGTTCTTTTAAGCGTTTGAGATTGATAAAACCGCACCTTACTTCAGTTCTTTCGCCGTAATTTTCTGGAGCGTTTTCTTTATGCGCAATACTAAGCGATACAGTAACCGCGCTGCGAGCTTTTTGTAAAGCGGTTAAAAACCCGTTCGGGCCGCTATTCTTATACAAAATATCGCTGTCAGTTTGAAATACAATAGGCGTATTTATCCCGTCAAAACCTATTAAAGTTGCAAATAATCCTTGTCCGTTGCTTGCGTGTGGGTTTGTTGCCGTAATTCCGAAATATTTTTGATATATCGCTTCCGGTGTTCCGTCAGCAATTATAATACGGTCTATTAAGCCGTTGGATTTTGCCCTGTTCAATTCGGAAAGAAAAACATCTATATTGTCTTCATCATAACGCCGTGCGCGATTTTCTTTTGCGCTCATATCTACTGTAACAATACGCTCATAGAAACGCATACCTTTTTCTAGCTGTCCTACAATATGCCTTAATGACAAATAAATAGTATTGTGTTCCATAGGATTTGCCTTAATCAATAATGAACAATCAGGCAAAAGAGTGTTTTTATATTCGAGAGAGCAATCAAAAATAATATGTTCGGCTATTGGTAAAACTGTTTCAGTATCTACGCCGTTACACTCTATTATGCTTTGTATTTTCAATCCGTATCGCCGCAAAATATTTTCGTAATATTCTATCGGTCTATGATATTCCCGCCTGATAATGCTGCCGTATCTGCTTTGTTTGTTAAAAGTATTTGCGTTTTGATATTGTTCGTTATTTCCTGTTATGTGTAATTCAGTATGCTTTATATTATTAAAGAAAGGGCTGCAAATACTGATTATCGCCCTGCCTCCGATTTTGAGAAGTTTTGCAATATCGGCAAGAATTTCGGCGTTAATTTCATTTTCCGTACAACAAAGCACCAGGTTATTCAACACTATATCAAAGGAATCCCGCAAAAGCGAATCCGTAGTATCGGTAATCCGCACGTTACTTGCGGCGCGTTTATGCAGGAGGTCTGTATCAATGTCATAAACGGTAACATCGTTATCGCAAGCCAAAGAATTTGCTATTTTACATTTTCCCGCACCATAGTCAAGAATTTTTTGATTTGTTGACGAGCGTAACAATTCAAAAATATAATCATCATGTATTGTTACTTTTTGCCTTTTACGCACAAGAAGTTCAAAATTTTCCCAGCCGCAATCAATAGCTTCGGTTTTCTTGTCCGCGTAATGCAAAGAGATTAAATTCCCAAATTCTTCTTCATTTAAAAATGAATAACGTAACATTTGATAACAGCGTTTTATTGATCGCAAATATTTTTCCTGCCGGAACGGCTCAATGGAACGGCCGTAATCAATTAATTTTAGCTGACCGTTTGCCACAATGAAATTTTGTTTTTTTATATTCGAAAAAACAAAGCCGTTTTTCTTTCCGAACGCAAATAAATCAGCCAATTGTTCGGTATAGCCTCCGTTGTATTCAGTCGATGAGGAATACTTGTAGCGTATAACATATTTTCCGTCATTTTCTATTGTTTCAATTTCATATATTTGATTGCAATCTGTAAAGGATAATTTTTTTAGTAAATCCCAATTATCAGGCTTATTATAAAAACGTTTATACACAAATTTTTTATCCGTAAAAATAATACCCTCGCTGCCGAACCCAAGCATTTTTAATGTCTTGATATTAAAATCCTTTTTTAGTTCTTGCTCGAATTCACAGCGTGATTGCATTCGCTCTTGCCTCCACAATTTTTCACGCAACATATTAAATGCATTTAATACGCTTTCATAACGGACATAATTTTCTGCGTTTTTTATAAATTCGTTCAATCTCGCAATAGTGAAAACTTTGGTATAAGAATTTTCGCCTATAATTTGTAATAATCCCGCTATTCTATAAAACGAGGTAAAATATTTTGTTAAACGGCTCAAAAAAGCTTTTTTATATACGGCAAAAAAATCCTGCCTTCCTGCGAATAATCCGACAACCTCAATTGCTTTTGTAAATGATGAGCCGATTAAATCAAGTAAAAATTTGTTTGCTTCTTTTTCATAATCAAAAGCCGTTTCACTTCTATTGTGTAAAATAGAAAACGGTATACTCGCAATTTTATATCCCTTCTTTTTCGCAAGTAACACCCAAAAATAATCACTTCGTCTGCCAATCTTATCGCTTACTTGCAGCGACCAATTCGGAAGTTTCAAGAGTTCCCGTTTAAAAATAAATGTATTACCGCCGCGGCTTTTTGCTTCTCCGGTTTCGTTGTGTACGGTATATAAAGGTCTTGAGGAGGCCTTGCCGCTAAAAATAAAATCCAATGAAATATCATTTGGTACTCTTAGCGGTGTTTCTAAATGTATATTGCTTTCTTCCGTTAAATCATAATAGTAATCGCTGTTTAATCGCCTTGAATCGGCGCTGATAGTTGCATTGATTTTTGAATAGGCATAATCAAGCAGAGAAGCGCGAAGTGTCGAGAGAGTGGGCAGAGGCGCGTCTAATGCGTAATTTCCTATCACGGCATCATAATCATTCCGATACTTTTCGATTGTGCCGTCAATATCGACGGTGCTTCTTGATAAGCCGTTTGCTTTTAACGTCAAATCAAAAAGCTCCATATCATCGTCTAAAACCCAAACAACATCGCCGTCTTTTGTATAACAATAAAGGTAATGCTGCAACAAACTCCGTGAAACGGAAATATCGCATATAGGTATTTTTTCAATCTGTATTTTTACAACCAATCCTGCAAGCGAATTATTTTTAAAATCCTTTAGAAGTCTGTCGTGGGTTATTAATTTATATGAATATCCACTTTGCCTTAAAAGGTTTTCGTATTCTAAAGTATCATTTGTAAAATTAATTAAAACTACTATTTTTGTTTTCTTTCTCCGCAAAGCAATCAGTTGTTTCAAAAGCCGTAAACCTAAATTATATTCCGTAGCAATAAAGCCTGCCGTAAGTTTACCACAGTATTTTTTAGTATTACAATAAATATTTGGGGAGAATACAGGTGTGTGAGCGGTTTCTTCTATTATGTTCCTTTCGACTTTAAATAAACGCTTTGCTCTTTCAAAAAAAGCCGATTTAATTTCATTGTTCATTAGTCCGCCGTACTTGTAATAAAATTTTTTCAAGCCGTCCGTTTTCTTTTCTTTGTTGTTTGTTATACGTTCTCGGTTATTACAAGAGTTAATATTAACAAGCCACTTGTTAATGACCGTATAGGATGGGTTTAATAGCAAAACACGCACGAACAAATCCCTGTCGGTTGTTGAGGGCATATTCTCGTCAAATGTTCCGCTTTTCAATAGTATCGAAAACTTAATAAAAGTATTTGAGCCTTGTATATGCGGATTGCCTTTTAGAAAATCATCAATTTCGATTTTTTGCGGTATAGTCATGGTTTCTATTCCGTCATAGTAACAATAGTTTATTCCGCAAATTACTATATCCTCATTGTGCACAATGCTCTTTTCGCATTCTTCTATATAATGTATATCCCACGAATCGTCATCGTCTAAAATAGCAATGTATGTGTCGGCAAAATCGTGCGTTTCAAATAATCTATCGGAAATAATTCTATGAATTGCAGTATTAAGAGAACCTGCGTAATTATGCGCAAAATTGTTTTTAATTAAAACCGTGTTATATTCCCGGCATATAAGCTTTTCGCGTTCAAAGTTTTCATTGTTGGAATCGCTTACGACAATCAACTCGTCTAATTTTCTGCTTTGATCAACAGCGGATTTAACAGCATTTGAAAAAAAATCATTCCTGTCTTTTGTGGTAATAATTCCGATTATACGCATTGTTCCGCAGCCTTTTGTATTCCCGCAGGTATTTCGAAAGAAAATTTTGTATTGCCATTACAATGTAAGCAAGTATTTATGGAGAGGTCATTATAAAACAGTACCATATTTTTTTGAAAAGATTTTCTATCCTGGAACACGCTGACACATTTGCTGTTTAATATGTGCTGTTTGTCTATCATAGCGGCACGGGAACAAATAAAAATTTTCCCGTCAAGTAATGATAGACAGCGCGAAATTGTACAATCGCGGCGGCGGTTGCTTTCTCGCTCCTCAAAGCCTCCCATGTTACGCCACATTTTATTCTTAAGAAGAAAATAACGGACATTTTTTTCTTCTAATATCCGTATCAATTCATTTGTCTTTACATTTGGCAAATTATAGTCGCTGATATGAACAACAGAATTAAACTTTTTTATCAAGTCTAAAATATTTTGATTGGGAATAATAGTGCCATTTGTCGTAAGTCGGAATGACATTATTTTTTTTTGCTTCCCGACATATTCAATAATGTCAGATAATTCAGGGTGTAAAAAAACTTCTCCGCCGTGCAATTTTAAGCGATACAGACGGTCAATATTGCAAATTAATTTATCAAGTGTTTTAAATATTGTTTCTTTGTCAATATGTTTGGAGTCTTTATAATTTGGAATAAGATTAGAACAAGCCTCACAACAAAGATTACATTTGGTTGTAATAAACATTTCAAGATACGGTATTTCAAACTTGCGTAAAATTTTCTGCCTAAACCATATATTGCGTAAAATTGCCCGGCTGTCTTTTTTGTTTTTCTTTTTTTGTAAGTAATGTGCGCATTCTTCGTATTTTCCGATATTCATAGTGCCTTTTGATAAAAACAGCCTGTAACGCAATATCGTTACAAGCCGCAAAAAGGCTGTTATTTATAACGATACCAACAACACGCTACCGTGTCAGTCTTTCGATGTATGTATACATCCAGAACTGATTATGTTTTATCTACTGAAAAGTTTAACATAATATGTAATCTTTGTCAATGAGAAAATTTGCAAAATATTGATAATATGAAAATATTTTCTACAACTTTTATCGTGATTTTTTATTCCATAATATATGAACGAATATATAATTCTATGCTTTTAAGGTCACTGCACAACGCCGGGTCTGAAAAGAGCGGCGTTCAACGCGCCGCATCTGCAGCCTTCGCTAATCGCTTCGCGAAGCCCCGCTCCGTCTCCAAGCGTGGCGGCAAGCCCCGCGGTAAACGCGTCTCCGCAGCCGGTGGAATTAACCGCTTTCACAGGTTGAACTTCAATTTCAAAAAACTTGTCCGCCTCCCCCGCGATAATTTCACGGCTGCCATTGGTAAGGATAACACTGCATTTGTGTTCTCGCGCCATGTCCAATACCACGGATTTTATTCGCTCTTTTGCGGAATTATCTATCGCTATCAATTCGTTGTTCTTGATTAACTCAGGCGCAAAGTCCGCGGCAAATTCAATAAGATTCGGCTTTACAATGTCAGGCTCATATTTCAAACTTTCCGTTAAATCTTTTCCCTTTATATCAAGAATAACTTTCAATCCCTTCTCTTTCGCCCTTCGCGTCATGGCGGGAATCACCGCGCCGGAAAACCCCGCCGCTTTCGTGCCGGAAATTATAACCCACTTCAAGTCCGCTGTGTGCGCGAGAACATCATCAAACTTTTCCAGCAGCCGTTCCTCAGTTCCGGCACCGACAGCTTCCGATTCTTCAATCAATTCCGTAACATCGCTTCCATTGGGAAGCGCGCCGTCCGTGTCGGAAATCAATGTGTAACAAAAACGAATTTGACTTTCGCTCTCCGCCCACTGCACAGAGAGTCCGTCCTGTTCGCAGAGCGAAAGAAACAGCGGACGCAATTCGCCGCCAAGCTGGGTAAGATGCACAGCTTTTTTCCCAAGTTGAGTTAAAACGCGCGCAACATTAATCCCCTTGCCGCTAGCGTCAAGGCGGTGGACTCCCGTCCTGTTCACAGTCCCCGGATATATTGCTGGAAAGCGCAGAGTTTTTTGCAGAGTTGGATTTAAACAAACAGTTAAAAACATAAATATTCCCCAATAAGATCTCACAAAGGCACAAAGGCACAAAGGACACAAAGGGGAATTAGGGGTTGTTGTCCAAAAGATACGCTTGGACTTTACGATAAGATAACGAACAAAAACCTAAAATTCTTCTTTGTGATCTTTGTGTTCTTTGTGCCTTTGTGTGAAATTCTTCTCGAACTATTTAATCCTCTTATACGCCTTAATTTCCTGACGAATACGGCTTGCAAGTTCCGCCTTAGGGACGCGAACCTGCTCCATGGAATCGCGGAAGCGCAAAGTAACAGTGCCGTCTTCTTTGGACTGGTAATCCACGGTAACGCAGAAGGGAGTGCCCGCTTCATCTTGTCTGCGGTAGCGTCTGCCAATCGCTCCCGCCTGATCGTAATCGGTAGCGTAGTCTTCTTTCAGTTCCGAGCGAATGTCCTGTGCAAGTTCAGCAAGCCCGTCTTTTTTCATCAGCGGGAGAATGGCGACAGTAACCGGCGCAAGATCGGGGTGGAAGCGCAGGACTGTTCTCCAGTCGTCTTCGTTGCCCTTGTCCGCGACTTTTTCCTCGTCGTAAGCGTCGCAGAAAACCATCAATAGGCTGCGGGTAAGCCCCGCGGAAGTTTCGATAATGTAGGGAATATAACGCTCATTGTTGTTGTCCTGATCGATGTACTGTAAATCCTTACCGGAGAATTGAGTATGCCGCCCCAGATCATAATCGGTTCTGTTATGAACGCCCTCAAGCTCACGCCAGCCCATAGGGAACAGGTACTCAATGTCGTAAGCGTCCTTCGCGTAGTGCGCAAGCTCGTCCGGCCCGTGCTGATGCCAGCGCAGATGATCCATTTTGACGCCGAGTTTTTCATAGTAAGCCCAGCGCTGCTTGCGCCATTCGGAAAACCATTCCTCGTCCGTCCCCGGTTTTACAAAATACTGCATTTCCATCTGCTCGAATTCGCAGGTGCGGAAAATAAAGTTCTTGGTAACAATTTCGTTGCGGAACGCCTTGCCGATTTGCGCGATGCCGAACGGGATTTTCATTCTGTTGGACTGAATAATATTTTTATAATTGACGTATATGCCCTGGGCGGTTTCCGGACGAAGGTAAATGATACTGGCAGTATCCTCCGCCGGCCCTATGTGGGTTTTAAACATCAGGTTAAACTTGCGGGTATCGGTTAACTCGCCGCCGCAGTCCGGGCATTTTTTCGCCGCAAGATTTTCCTGCGGGATCTGATCCGCCCGAAAACGCGATTTGCACTTTTTGCAATCGACCAGCGGATCGGTAAAATTTTCGACATGGCCGGAAGCTTCCCATGTCCGCGGATGCATCAGGATAGCCGCGTCCAGCCCCACGATATTGTCGTGGAGACGGGTCATTTCCTTCCACCACGCGCCCGCAATCCGGTTCTTCAATTCGACGCCAAGCGGACCGTAATCCCACGCCCCGTTCTGCCCCCCGTAAATCTCCGATGATTGATAAACAAACCCCCGCCGCTTCGCCAGCGACGTGATTTTCTCCATCGTTGCCTTTCCTGTATATTCTGTTAATTCTGACATACGGGCATTTTACATGAGAATTGAAATTTAGGGAATATGAGGGTATCATCTATACGAGGTAAAAATGGCGAAAAAAAAGGCTCAAAATGAAATTACCATCCGTTCCAGCGCCGCGGAATATTTAACATATATCGCCGCCATAGGGGACAATCCGCAAAGTATAGAAATACGTTATGAAGACGAGAACATCTGGCTGACGCAGAAAATGATGGCGGTATTGTATGATATAAGTGTCGCCGCCATCAATCAGCATATAAAAAATATATTTGATGATCATGAACTTGAGCCGGAAGCAACTATTAAGAAATACTTAATAGTTCAAAATGAAGGAAATAGACAAGTTTCCCGCCAAACAGATCACTATAATCTTCAAATGATTATCGCCGTAGGCTTCAAGGTTAATAATGAACGGGCTGTACAGTTCCGCAAATGGGCAAATAGAATAGTCAAAGATTACACAATTCAGGGTTGGGTGATGGATGAAGAACGCCTAAAGCACGGCGGAACACTAATTACCGAAGATTATTTTGAAAAACAGCTTGAAAAAATCCGGGAGATACGCCTGTCTGAACGCCGGTTTTATCAGAAAATAACCGATATTTACTCAACCGCCCTTGATTACGATAAAACGGCAAAAACCACCAGAAACTTCTTTGCCAAAGTGCAAAATAAATTGCATTTTGCAGTTCATGGCAATACCGCCGCTGAACTTATCTATAATCGCGCGGACGCCAAAAAACAACATATGGGCTTAACCACATGGAACGAAGCTCCTGACGGAAAAATACAACGCGGCGATGTGGTTGTGGCAAAAAACTATTTATCCGCGGAAGAAATGAGTTCTCTGGAATTAATTGTATCGGCATATCTTGACTTGGCTGAACGCCGGGCAAGATCGCGCGTACCAATGACAATGTCGGATTGGTCAAAACACCTTGACTTGATTTTGCAGGCAGACGGTAATGAACTGTTAACTAATGCCGGAAAAATATCGGCACAGATAGCCGAAGATCACGCATTAAGCGAATTTGAAAAATACCGTATTATTCAGGATAAACTGTTTGAAAGCGATTATGACCGATTTGTCGCCAGTCTGGAAAAACTGGAAGAAAAGACTATTGTTAAAAAGAAAAGGAAATCAAGTGGAAAATAGCGGTGTGTTAAAACTAGCCGGAGTTATTACTGATTTTTCCGTATGGGACGATACCATTCACTTGTTTGCTGTAAAATTCCATAGCCAATATAATGTATACCCTAATATATTACTTGCCAATGATTCTACTTACAGGAAAATTGACCTGTACGCGCAAATGCACCCGAACAGAATTGTTACTTCAGACGATGATGGTAATATTGAAACTATAGAAACAAGTAATGAGTCATACGATGGGTTAAGCCGCTTTGTTACGGTAGATTACGAACTTGAATGTTGCATGGATTTTGATTTACAGGAAGGCTATTTTACGCTGGTTTTTGATGAAGAGCCTGATTTTGACGGGGAGCGGGTTGAAGAGACGGAAGAGATGGGAAATGTTTATAATTATAGGAAAATCGCTTGAGGTTTTCCCCTCTACACCACCGGGCTCGGATATTCCAAATTTTCCTTCGACGGGTTCTTCAGTATTTTATTGTACTTCCTGCATTCCCATTTCGCCATGTCGAGGTTCTGATCGCGCCAGTTGCCGCATTCGGCGGGGGCGGCGCCGGGGATGGGGCCTTCAAACTTTTCTACCCAATCAAACATTTCTATCAAAAGAGGCAGGACATCGGTGGAATTATAGCTTCCTTCCAGGATTATATAAAAACCGGTGCGGCAGCCCATAGGGCCAAAGTATACTGTTTTCGATGCCCATTCTTTGTGGTTGCGCATGAATGTCGCGCACAGGTGTTCAATAGTATGTAATGCCGGCTGATCCATCACCGGCTCTTTGTTCGGCTCCTTAAAACGAAGGTCAAAAGTGGTGATTACCACGTCTTTAAATTGATCACACCGAGAAACATAAACGCCCGGTTTTAACCTTAGATGATCAACCTGAAAACTCGCTATTTTTCCCATACATCGCTCCTTTTGTTGACTATAACAGAGAATGCTCTGTCAATCAATAAAAATATTCAAAAAACCGTTAAAGGCTCCTACTTCTCCGTAATGTTAAAAATTCCGTCCCAATCCGCGGCCGGCGGAAATTCCTGATATTGCCGGCAGCGCTCAATAAAATGCTTGGAAGGCCCGTCATTGGGATAAATATTTAACACCTCATTGAACGCGGTTTCAGCGTCTTTCCAGTTGCGGGCTTCAAAAAGATCCATCGCCTTATTAAAAAGATAAACCTGCGCAAATAACGTGTCAGACGAGTCGGCTTTTAATTCCAGTATTTCATGAATGCGTACAACTTCGTTGATTCCTACGACTCTAACACGATCAAGGCGCCTGGTTAACAGCTTGCCCTTTGTTTCCTGTATTGTCGATTCCGAGGCGAGAACCCATGTTCCGTATTGTTTGTTGACCCCTTCAAGCCGGGAAGCCAGATTGACCGCGTTGCTGATGATCGTGTAATTCATCTTTTTCTGCGTTCCCATGTTCCCTACTACCATTTCGCCTGTGTTAATGCCTATGCGGGTAAGAAGCGGCGACGGGCTTATTCCGTTTTCCAGAACATACCTGTTTACCTCGCCTTCTATCCGCTTCATCATTATTCCGGCAGTGCAGGCCCGTAAAGCGTGATCGTCAAGTTCCAAAGGCGCGCCGAAGAAGGAAACAATTGAATCTCCCTGATATTTGTCTATCGTGCCCTTTTGCTCCAGAATAATATCGCTCATAGTGGAAAGATAATGGTTAAGAAGATCCACCAAATGACCCGGCATAAGTTTTTCCGCTATGCCTGTAAATCCTTTTATGTCTGAAAACAAGGCGGTCATGTGCCGGTTTATTCCGCCAAGCTGCATTCGCGCGGGATCGGATATAACTTCTTCTACCACATCTTCCGACAGATATGTAGAAAAAGCCTGACGCATATTATTATTGAAGTATTGAAGTTTGACATGGGCTTCCTCAATTTCCTTTGCTTTCTTTCTGTACAACAGGGAATTTAAAATACCAAAAAGCACGGAAACAGAAAGGGCGAGGATTTGGAGAAAAGTCATAGTCCATGAATACTTGCGCTGGTCTAAAATAACTTTGTCGCTAATGTCCACATCCGCGACACAGTAGAACTTGCCGTCCTTATCATATACCGGAGCAAAACCGGCAATAAGCCCGTTCCAACTTTCGTTATAACTGCCAAGGTCTGTAGCGGAAACATTTCCCGCAAGAGCGGATCTTGCGATATCCTCAATCGGTAAAATAGTACCCGGACCTACTATGGTTTTTGGATCAAAATCATTGTCAATAATGTACTGGAAGTTATTTGTATCTAATTGCCGCAGGAAAGATACATACAAAACATTGTATTCTTTGGCAAATTTATCCAGATCCCTTTTTAATTCCTGATAACTTTGATTTTTAGCGTCATCCACAGTATGGTAACGGTCCAGTTCCTCAACGCTGACATATTTAGCCGCCGCCTGCGCCGCCGCCTTTAAATGGTTTTGGGTGGCTTCGGTAACCATCCTTACATAATGATTCACATGAATATTTACAACTATCGAAACCAGCGCCACCATTAAAGCAGAAACAAAAAACAGCCCCATAGTTAACCGGACGCCGATAGCTGTGGCTTTTTGCTCTTTTCCCATATCCCCTTCCTTTTTTCTTTAGTTTATCATGTTTTGGATAACTTGACTATATATTGCCCCACTAGACAAAAACGCGTAAAATCGCTAGACTTCCCCTTACGATGGCGGTATGTCTGAGCCGCCTCGTCAATTCATACTGTCAGACCAAAGGTCAAACCATGGAGGACGATTTATGAGCGCCACAATAAGGCTCAAAAAGTTTGGAACCAAAAAGCGGCCGTATTACCGCATTGTGGTTATAGATAAGCAAGCGCCGAGAGACGGGAAAACCATAGACGAACTGGGATTTTACCACCCCATAGAAGCGGAAGACAAGCAAATTGATTTTAACGCCGAAAAAGCCAAAGAATGGCTTTCTAAAGGCGCCATTGTTTCCGACACAGTACGCAAAATCTTCAACAAGAAGAATATTGCCGTAAAATAACGTTCGGGTAACACAATGGAAAAAGATTTAATTGAATACATAGCCAAATCCCTGGTGGACGACCCGGCTCAGGTGCAGGTTAACGTTGTCGAAGGGGAAAAATCCACGATTTTGGAACTGCGTGTTGCGGACAGCGACATAGGCAAGGTAATCGGCAAGCACGGCAGGATAGCCAAGTCCATAAGAACGGTACTACAGGCCGCCGGCGCAAGGTCGGGAAAGCACACAGTATTGGAAATTCTGGACTGATTACTCGTGACCGAAAAGTTCATTATTGGACTGGCAGGAGCTCCTTTTGGCATTAAGGGTTTTGTAAAAATCCACCCCTTATCCGGGGAAATCGAACACCTCTTAAAACTAAAATCGGTAGTTGTCAGCAAAGACGGCAAAGAACGAACGCTTCAAATTGAAGAAAGCGCCCCCTCTTTGCCTGACGTGATAATGCGTTTTGCCGGCATAGCCAGCCCAGAAGAAGCGAAAACATTGACCGGAGCGCAGTTGATAGCCGGCCGCGAGCAAGCCGCCCCATTGAAAAAGGGCGAATTCTACATTGAGGATTTGAAAGGATTGCCTGTAACCGCAGAAAATGGCGAAACCATAGGCAGCATAGCCGATATTATCGAAGGCGGCGGCGGAGAATTGGCGGAAATAAAGCTTTCCAACGGCGAAAAGCGGCTGATTCCTTTCAGGAAAGAGTTTTTTCCTGAGATTAACCCGGAAAAGGGCAGGGTAGTCCTTAGAAACCTCTGGATATTGGAATGAAATACACAGTTTTAACGCTATTCCCCGAGATTACCGACGCTTTTTTTGCCACTAGTATCATGGCAAAGGCGATAAAGCGTGGAATTATCGAGTACAAGGCTGTTAATATTCGCGATTTTGCCGCAGACAAGCACAAAACCTGCGATGACGCGCCTTACGGCGGCGGTCCCGGAATGCTAATGCTGCCCGAGCCGCTGGACTTGGCTATTAAAAGCGTACTCCCATCTGAAAATGCGGTCAAGACCGACGAAAATCCTCGTATTATCTGCCTTTCCCCCTCCGGCCGGCTCTTTAATCAGGAACTAGCCCGCGAGTTGGCCGCCGAAAAGGAACTAATCCTCATTTGCGGGCGTTATGAGGGTATCGATCAAAGGATAATAGACCGCTATGTGGACGACGAAATCTCCGTCGGGGACTATGTCCTCTCTTCCGGCGAAGTAGCGGCGCTGGCTGTAATAGACGCCACTTACCGGCTGGTGGACGACGTTATCCGCGCTGATTCGCTTACGGAAGAGAGCTTTTCTGACGGACTTTTGGAGTACCCCCAGTTTACACGCCCCGAAATTTTTGATACAATTAAAGTCCCTGAAGTTCTGCTGTCCGGGCATCATGAGCAGATACGTCTTTGGCGGCTTGAAAAGCGGGTAGAAAAGACCCTGCGGCAAAGGCCGGATTTGATACAGTGCGGCAAGGAAAAAGGGGTTTTTAACAAAGAAATTAACAGCATAATAGAGCGATTGGTTCGCGAGGCTGAAGGAGACAAAAATGAACGAGATTAAGGCAATAGAAGCCGAGCAAATGAAAAAAGAAGTTGACCAATTTAAGGTTGGAGATACAGTCAAGGTTCACTTTAAGATTGTTGAAGGCAAAAACGAACGCGTCCAGGCTTACGAGGGCCTTGTTATCGCCATGAAAAATTCCAAGGTTGGAAAAGCCTTTACAGTACGGAAAATTTCCTACGGCGTGGGCGTGGAAAGGGTATTCCCGCTTCATTCCCCCCGCATAGTAAAGGTAGAAGTAGTGCGCCCCGGGAAAGTCAGGCGGGCAAAGCTCTACTATATCCGCGAGAAGATCGGAAAAGGCGCGAAGATCAAAGAACTTATCGTCAAAAAAGGCGCAAAAGGCGTGCATGTTCCGGCTACCGCGGCTGAGCAGGAATAGCGCCCAATAGCTTCGCGTTTAAGATATAATTACTTATACTATCTAGATTAAATTAATATCTTATAATATACTTAAAATTGTTATGTCTCGTGAAAAATTCTCCGCGCTTTTGGAATACCCCCATATATAGCGTAGGTGAAAATTTGGTGCCTGACACCGCGTTAAGAGGAATAAATGAAAGTCTTTCTTATTTGTCTGGAAGAAGAGAAAGAAAAAGCCTTACATCTTGCGTCTTTACTTGAAAAGACAGGTATTTCCTCGGAAACACATCTTATTAAAAACAAGGATGAAGGGCTGAGAGCCATTGAAAATTTTTCCCATGTCGCGGTTCTTTCGCCGCTTGGTCCCGGGTGGATAGATTTTCTTGCGGGGTTTTTTTGCGGCTCACATACTCCTATTTTTGCGTACGGTAATATTGCTATCGAAAGCATTCCTGAAGTTTTTGCCTTTTGCTTCAAATTCTTATTTACTGAAGAACAATTACATGAATATATCACCGGCGAATACGAAACTTTCAAGAAAAATGAAGCCGCTGCGGAAACAAACCATGCCAGGCAAGCATTGCTTGACAGAGGCATTCCCACGACAAATGACTCTCTTGTCCAATGTGTTGCCGAAGATAAAGCTGATGATGTCGCCCTCTTTTTTGCCGCCGGTTTTTCGCCTGATACAAAAGACAAAAAAGGAATCCCCCTGGTTTGTATTGCCGCCAGAAACGGGAACTTAAACACCCTTAAACTCCTGCTCTATACCGGCGCTCAAGTGAATCAAATTGCCGAAGACAGGGGTTCTAACGCTTTATTTGACAGTGCGCTTATAAGAAATAAAGATGTAGTAAAAGCTCTTATTGAAGCCGGAGCGGATGTGAATGTTCAGAGCAAGGACGGACAGACCGCGCTGATTGTCGTAGTAGGCGCCGGAGACGAGGATATTGTTGAATTGCTGGTTAAGGCCGGGGCCGACTCTGACATTAAAGACGCTCTGGGCGTAAGCGCGAGAAAGTACGCCACCATCTTTGGCAACAAAAAAATGCTGGCCATGTTTGACGCGGCGCCGGGCAAAGCGACTTGAAATGCCAACTGAAAGTAAAATACAAGTTATTCGCGGAGACATCACCCGCCAGGCGGTCGACGCCATCGTCAACGCCGCCAATGAAAGCCTGCTTGGCGGAGGAGGCGTAGACGGCGCAATACATTCCGCCGCCGGCATAGAACTGGACTTGGCGTGCCGGAAGATTCATGACGAACAAGGCGGCTGTAAAACAGGCGATGCGGTAATTACAACCGGCGGCAATTTACCGGCAAAATTTGTCATTCATACGGTTGGCCCCATTTGGCGCGGAGGTAAGCAGCGGGAAGCCGAATTGTTATCAAGCGCGTATTTGAGTTCCTTGCGATTGGCGTCGGAGAACGGGATTAAATCTATCGCTTTTCCGAATATCAGCACGGGAATTTACGGTTTCCCGAAAGAACAAGCCTCTAAAATCGCCGTTTCCGCCGTTGCGGATTTTCTTAACAATAATGAAACATCTGTTGAGAGCGTGATTTTTGTTTGTTTTGATCAGGAGAATTTTGAGCTTTATAAGAAGCTCATATAGCTTGCCTGACCATAAAAAATATAAAATAAATTTTTACAATGTTTTACATTAATAATATTTTTAGTGGTCAGGCTTCCAATATTAACAAAGTCCGCGGATCCAGCTTCATCGACTTCGCTCTGGAAATAACAGACCCCCTGTCCTTAGATATCGAAAGCTCAACATGATCCGCTTTTGGCTGCAACGCTATCACAATATCAATATTATCAATATAGCCGCCCAGCAATAAGGGAACATTCTCTTTATCGTACTGGTTCCCCTCGTCTTTTACCGAACAACTGTACCAGACGCTGATGCCAAGCTCTGTCGCGAAATTTTTAAAATCGTCTATGCTTTTCTTGTCCATGCGCGTAAAATCAAAACCGTCAATAATAATCGAGTCCGCCTTAAAACCGCCCTCGATAATCATTGCCCTAAGGCTTTTAAGAATCTGATTGTTGGAAATTCCGTCCTGGTTAAAAGTCATCAAAACGCGGTTCTTTACCAAATCGTTTTTTATTTCCGAGGCGTTTTCAAGATTTTTCTTGCTGATAAATTCCGAGAATATATCTTCGTACCATACGGGAACATACTGGGTATGCTGTGAAAAAGAAACATGTATTACCTTTTTCCCCTGAAGCAGTTTGTCCAGGGCAAGCTGTACCAGAACTGAGGTTTTTCCCACCCCGTTAGGTGAAGCGATAATTCCGATTTCTCCCGGCTTTAAGCCGCCGTGGATGGACTGTTCAAAAATACGGATAGGACTTCTCTGTATAAGTTCGCTTAATATCATGTTTATCTCTCCTTCCTTTTCTTCTTTTCCGCTTCTTTAATTAACGCTTCCGAAACGCCCTGGGGCACTTTTGAGTATTTTTCAAATTCCATCGAGAACTCCGCCTTGCCCTGCGTCAGCGAGCGCAGAGTGGTGGAGTAGCCGAACATTTCGCTTAATGGGACTTCCGCCTCAACGCGGGAGAAAAGCCCGTCCTCTACGGACGATAAAATTATTCCGCGCCTCTGATTAATAGAGCCGAAAATGTTCCCCTGGAATTCCGTCGGGCCTTCCACCGACACTTTCATAATCGGTTCCAATATAACGGGCTTTGCTTTCCCGTACGCTTCGCGGAAAGCGCCTATTGCCGCCGCCTGGAAGGCAATATCCGACGAGTCTACCGGGTGGCTCTGCCCGTCGTTGATTACGCAGCGTATGTTTACAATAGGAAAGCCGATAAGGCTGCCTTTTTTCACCGCCTCCTTAAATCCTTTGTCGCAGCTTGGCACATACTCGGTGGGGATAGATCCGCCCTTGATCATGTCTACAAACTCGTAATCTCCTTCCGCGTAAGGTTCCATGTAACCTGCTACCCGCCCGAACTGTCCGGCGCCGCCGGTCTGCTTTTTGTGCGTGTAATTGAATTCCGCCTTTTGCGTAATTGTTTCGCGGTATGCGACCTGCGGCATTCCCGTATCAACTTCGCATTTGTATTCGCGGCGCATCCTTTCGATATAAACTTCCAGATGAAGCTCGCCCATTCCTTTAACAATCGTCTGGTTAGATTCGGGATCAACATAGGTTTGAAAAGTCGGGTCTTCTTTTGTAAAACGGTTCAGCGCCTTCGCCATCTGGTCGGCGCTTTTTTTGTCTTTGGGAGTTACCGCAAGCGAGATAACAGGATTCGGCACGAACATCGAAGTCATCGCGTAGTTGAGGTTTCCGCCGCAGAAAGTGTCGCCGGACGCGCACTCAATTCCGAACAAGGCGACAATGTCGCCGGGATCTCCCTCGTTGATGTCTTCCATGCTGTCGGCGTGCATGCGAACAAGCCGCCCCACTTTGAATTTTTTCCGCGCGCGCGTGTTCATAAGCTCGTCGCCTTTTTTTAAGTTGCCCTGATAAATGCGCACATAAGTTAGCTGTCCGTACTGGCCGTCTTCCAGCTTAAAGCCGAGGGCGACTGTGGGGCTTTTTTCGTCGGGGGAAAGCTCGACTTGTTTTTCGTTGTTATCAAGATCCAGCGCGTAATTTGTTACTTCCGTGGGATTGGGAAGATAGTACATTATCCCGTCCATAAGCGGCTGTATGCCTTTGAATTTGTAAGCGGAGCCAAGCATGACAGGCACAAATTTTTCGGCGAGCGTTCCTGCGCGTATTGCCGCGCGGATCATGTCTTCGGGAATCGCTTCTTCGGCAAGAAATTTTTCCGCAAGCTCGTCGGAAAAATGCGAGACTGCGTCTATCAGCTCTTCGCGGCTTTTTTCCGCGTCCGCTTTTAAGTGCGGTGGAATTTCCGCAAGGCGAATTGTCTCGCCGTGATCCCCGTCAAAATATACCGCTTTCATCGTAATAAGATCGATAACGCCCTCAAGTTTGTCTTCAAGCCCTATGGGGATTTGTATCATCACGGCGTTAAGTCCCAGTTTCTCACGCAGTTGCATACGCACCTTGAAGGGGTTAGCGCCTGTGCGGTCGCACTTGTTTACAAACGCTATGCGCGGAACATTGTAACGCTTTAGCTGGCGGTCTACCGTGATGGATTGGGACTGCACCCCGCCGACCGCGCAAAGCACCAGAACCGCCCCGTCAAGCACCCGCAGGGAACGCTCAACCTCGATTGTAAAGTCAACGTGGCCGGGCGTGTCTATTATGTTAATTGTATGGTCTTTCCATGAAACCTGAGTCGCTGCGGATTGAATCGTTATGCCGCGTTCCCTTTCAAGCTCCATGTGGTCCATAGTCGCCCCCACTCCGTCTTTGCCCCGGACTTCGTGAATGGCGTGAATTTTCTTGCTATAAAACAGAATACGCTCGGAAAGGGTTGTTTTGCCCGAATCAATATGCGCGCTAATCCCTATGTTTCGCATTCTGCCGGTGTCAATGCTCATTGTTTAATAACTCCTTAATGAAAATGTCAAAAAATGACTAAGTATGCCAGAATATAGCAAAGATTGCGAAAAATTGCAACATGTCGTTTTTAAGCGTTTTTGTCTTAAAAAACTATAAAATTTATCATTCAAAATGCGGTTTTCCACTATTTATCCACATGGCGAAAAAAAGTCGGTCAAATTATTGCCGTTATAAAATACCGTAATTTTCAAGAAACTATATTGATAATTCCAATAAATAAAACGCGTAAGTCCTTATGTAGTAAGGAATTAGCCTTGTCCGTTATTTGCAATAAAAAAAAGAAACCGGAAAATGTTATAAAAATTTATACAAACATTGACTTTTACAGGTATTAATCACAAGTTTTCCACAGGCTGTGTTGAAATATCACTTTTCTTGCAGAGTTTTCATCTTTTCTTTAAGTTCCAGGAGCATAGCGTCCGCTGTAGTATCGGCTTTTTCCGGATCCGCGAAATGTTTGTCCGGATTTGCGTTTTTACTGATATCTTCCAGAGCTTTGGAAACGTCCGTTTCCTCTTCCGGTTGGTCAATTTTGGCGGCCACGCGGTCAAAAGCCTCGTACGCGCTCGTGCCGCCGGATATTTTTGAGATGGCGTTTTGAATCTTTTGCCTGGCTTCGGCTCTTTTTGCGCGGGCGATTAACAGGTTTTTCTTGCGCTGGGCCTCATCAATCTTATTCTGCAGTTCTCTAAGGCTTTCTTTTAACTGTTCTACTGAAATTTTCTGGGATTCCCATTGCCTTTGGTATTCTTCGGCGGCATTGTCGAATTCCAGTTTGCGCAACAGCGCTTCTTTGGCAAGATCGTCTTTGCCGTTGTTGACGGCCAGCATTGCCTTGCGTTCCCAGTTTAACGCCTTTGCGCAAAGGCTGTTTTTTTCACGTTCAAGTTTTTTTTCTTCCGCAACCGCCAAAGCGACGGCTTTTTTGGATTCGACAAGATGCTCTTTCATTTCGATAATATGCTGGTTTAATATTTTTTCGGGCTTTTCAGTTTTATTGGTTGAATTATTTACATTTGACAGAATCGGATAATGTTCCGTTAACGCAAAACTGAATGAATCCAATGCCGCCCTGAAATCTTCATAATCCATGATATCGTACTGCAAAGTATTAAGAAGCACGATTTTTTCCTTTTCCAGCGCGTAGACGCCGTGAATTACATCCGCGGCGTTAAGCTCCAGCAGTTTTGTGTAAATCTCCAAAAGATTATCCTTTGGAGAATCCATTACTTCCGCCCTGAAAATAACAAAAGGATCCGCGTGCATAATCGCCACGCCCTGCAGGGAATGATCTTCATCTTCCAATAACCAAAGGTTTTCTTTGAGTTTTTGATATGTTAACATTAAATTAACTAAATATTGTTCTATTTTACTGTCTGCCATAAAATAGCCTTATCCAAGTAAGACTTGTCCGCTTTCGTCGATTGCGAGAATACTCTTACATTCCGAACATCGGAAACGGCCTGCTTTTACGGCTTTTAATTTTTTATAGCAAATCGGGCAGGAAACAACCTTTGGAAAGATTGAAGGTTTGTCTTTAACAGGGGCGGCATGGAAAAAATTAATTGAATCATCCAGAGTTTCCATTATGTTAAAAAATTGGGAGAAACCCAAAAGCTGAAATACTTCGTAAACCTTGGGCTGAATATCCATCATGACTAGATCGCCGCCCTGCGGCTTTACCGCTTTTAAAAAAGTTGTAAAAGAGCCAATGCCTGTCGATGAAACATAATTCAAACTGCCGCATTGAAAAATCAACCTTACAAAACCGGCTTCAATCGCTTTTTGAATACGTTTCTGGAAAAAATTGGAATTGTATGTGTCAATGTATCCTGTAAGCGCCAGCATCAGACACCTGGGCGCTTCATCAATTTTTGTAAGTTTTATTTTTAGACTGTCGTCCTTTTCGTCATCAAATCCGGGAACTATATCATTATTGCTCATGGTCTATCCTTAAATTTTCCCCGCCGATCGCAGTATTCGTCATTATACCATAATTTTACAGTTTTTGTTAATTTCTTGTCAAATACCCATTCAAAAATATGTTATAATTTTGAATGTTTTTACAAGATGTTAAAATAGTTCTTTGCCGGGCTTCCGGATCCGCAAATGTAGGGGCAATTTGCCGTGTTTTAAAGAACATGGGGCTCTCGGAATTACGTTTAGCCGCCCCGCTATCCATGGATAGTGAGAAAATTGTCTCAATGGCTGTAAATTCAAGCGATATTTGGGAAAAAACCCGCTTTTTTGACACTTTAGAAGAGGCTGTAGCGGATTGTTCCATTGTAATTGGCACTACAAGAAGGCGCGGCCATCACAGAAAGAGCGTTTCCATGTCCGCCCGCGCCCTTTCATCATGGCTTGCGCAGCGCCCGGGACCGGCGGCTATAGTCTTTGGAAACGAAAGAACGGGCTTAGAAGCCTCAGAATTGGATATATGCAATTTTGCCTCTCATATCCCTGTTTCCGGCGAACAGCCCTCCCTTAACCTTTCCCACGCCGTACAGATTTACGCCTACGAGTTGTTTCTGGCATTAGAAGCGCAAAACCCCGTCAAGGGAGACTGGCAGCCCCTGAACCAGACCGAAGTTTTCGCTCTTGTAAAATCAATCACTGACGCGCTCGCGGATTTAAACTTCTACTACAAACCCGGCCGGGAAGCGCAGGAACAATTTCTGCGCGACGTAATTTCCCGCGCCGGGCTTATGGATAGAGAGGGCGAGTACTTAAAAGATATTTTTGTTAAAGCGGCAAGACTTGGCAGCATGGTTTAAATTATTCGAAGAAAGCATCACACAAAGATCACAAAGGTACACAAAGAACACAAAGTTGTTGTACGAGGGATTTTCGTTTTTTACTTTCTTGATTATCGTATTTCGGGGGATTTTTTTTGGGGTTTTTGTACGAAAGCTTAGCGTGAGATTTTCAGGCTTTTCTTTCGTACGACAACCACCCCTCTTCTCTTTGTGATCTTTGTGTCCTTTGTGCCTTTGTGAGATGTCTTCGGGAAATAATTTATTCCAAAGCAGTAGCGACTCAGTTTTTTTTATGTTATATTGGGTATAGGAGAAAAACATGAGTGAAATACTAAGCATTGAAACCAAGAAAAAATTGATAGAAGCCAACTGGCGCATGGAAGAATTAAATGAAGTGCCTTTTTCTATAGAAGTGGGGCCCATGCACATGGGGACGAAAAAATTTTATAACAACCCGGACGCGGAGATTGAATGGTCCGAGGATCACGCCAAAAAGAGGGAAGGCGTATATGACTACGGTTTTTCAAATATCAAGCCCAATCAGGGGATAAATATAGTCGCGGGCGCGTTTGGCTGCGAGTGCAGGGTTAACGATGAGGCTGACCCCTGGGTTACCTGCCTTATCCGCGAGGAAAATGTCGATGATGTTTTCAAGCTGAAAGTTCCCGACCCCGTTAACAATCCGTACTTTGAACAGGCATGGAAACATGTAGCGGCGTTACAGGCAAAATCAAAACTTCCGTTAAGAGTGATAAATGTTCCGTCCCCGCTTGTTACCGCGTCCCTTATCTGGGAATACACTTCCTTTATAGAAGCCACCCTTGTCTACCCCGACGAAGTTCACGCGCTCTTGGATAAAATCACGGAAGCGACTATAGGCTACATAAAAGAGATGTTTAAGCGGATAACGAACCTTTACGGGGTAAGCCACGAATTCTGGTATGTGCCCAGGGAGATGGGCATACGCGTAAGCGACGATACGGCGGCTCTTTTATCGCCTGACTTGTACAGGGAATTCGGCGTTAAGTACAATGCCATGATAGCCAAAGAGTTCGGAGGCATAGTGGTCCATTCCTGCGGAGACGTGTCCAATGTCGCCGGGCCCATGACGGAAATCCCCGGATTGAAAGGGCTTGACTTTACCATTCCGCAGGTGCAAAACTGGGAAAAAGTCCGCGACGCCGTGTCCGGGAAAACGGTCCTTTGCCTGCGCCATTTCTACTGGGACCACATAGACGACGGCATCTCCGGCGTGGCAGGTTTGGCTGAGTACTCAAAAAAATTAATCGACTTTTTCGGCAGAAAGGGCGTGTTTATTCAAACATCGACACCTACGGCGGAAGAAGCGGCAGCGTTAGGTGAAAACCTGCACAAATTGTTGTCAAAATAGGGTGTTGCCCTATTATATAATTTATTAATAAGGAGGCCGTTATGGCACAACATCAATTTCAGACAGAAGTCAGCCGTCTTCTGCACCTTATTATCCACTCCCTTTATTCAAACAGGGAGATTTTCCTGCGGGAGCTTGTATCCAACGCGTCGGACGCTCTGGACAAGCTCAAATACCTGACAGTCGCCGACGAGGCGTACAAATCCATCAGCTTCGATCCGCGCATTGACATTTCCTTTGATAAGGACGCCAAAACCCTGACTATTTCTGACAACGGGATAGGCATGAACGAGGCGGACTTGATTGAGTCGCTTGGAACCATCGCGCGTTCGGGGACAAGAATGTTCCTTGAAAAACTTGCCGAAGACGCAAAAAAAGATTCCAACTTAATAGGACAGTTCGGCGTGGGATTTTATTCGGCTTTTATGGTTGCGGATAAAATTGAAGTGATAAGCCGCAAGGCAAACGAAGGCGCCGCGTGGAAATGGACAAGCGACGGCAAAGAAGGTTTTGAAATTGAGGGCGCACAGCGGGCTGGTCAGGGGACGACGGTTATTCTTCATTTGACCGAAGAGGGAACAGAATACGCCAACCGCTGGACAATTGAGGATATTATCAAACGTTACTCCAACCATGTGGCTTTCCCGATTTTTCTCACCTACGATGAAAAAGAATATGACGACAAGGGCAAAGAAAAGGGAAGCAAAACAAAAACCGACAGGATAAATTCGGGAACCGCGCTTTGGCGGCGCTCAAAGAACGAACTAAAGCCCGAAGATTACAACGAGTTTTACAAACAGCTTGGCCATGACAGTGAAGAGCCCTTAGACTACATTCATACAAAAGCTGAGGGAACGCTTGAGTACTCAACATTGTTCTTCATTCCCAAAAAAGCGCCGTTTGATTTGTACAATGTGGACTACAAGCCCGGCGTAAAACTCTATGTAAAGCGCGTCTTTATTACCGATGATGAAAAGGAATTGATGCCGACCTACCTGCGTTTTGTGCGCGGCGTAATTGACTCCGAAGACCTGCCCCTGAACGTGAGCCGCGAGATCCTCCAGCAGAACAAGGTTTTGCTCAACATAAAAAACGCTTCCGTAAAAAAACTGCTTTCAGAATTCAAACAAATGGCAGATAACGCCGTATCCGGCTCTGACGAGGCGAAAGCAAAGTGGAAAACATTTGTTTCCCAGTTCAACCGTCCGTTAAAGGAAGGACTTTATCAGGATTTTTCCAACCGCGAGGCGATACAGGAGATAGTCCGCTTCAAGAGCAGTACGGTTGACGGCTGGACAAGCTTCGCCGATTACGTCTCCCGCATGAAGAGCGACCAAAAGAACATCTACTACATTACAGGCGGCGACGAAAAAACCTTGCGCGCCTCTCCGCTGTTGGAAGCCTACCGCGCGAAAGAAATTGAAGTCCTTATCATGGACGATGATATAGACGAAATTGTAATTCCCACCCTACACAGTTACCGCAAAGATACTCCCGGTACGGACGGAAAAACAGAGAGCCAAAGCTGGGACTTAAAAGCTGTAAACCGCGCGGGCGCCGACGAGGAGTTAGGTGAAAAGAAAGACAAAGCCGCCGAAAAAGAGGCGAAACCCGTCATCGAAAAAATAAAAAAAGCGCTCGGCGACCGCGTGAAAGACGTAAAACTTTCCCGCCGCCTGCACGATTCGCCCTCCTGCATAGTTGCCGACGAAAACGACCCGTCAATTCAAATGGCGCAGATGCTAAAAGCGATGGGCCAGACCGCCATGACAGACATCAAGCCCATTCTGGAAGTAAACGGCGATCACCCAATTGTAGCGAGCCTTAAAACCATAGACGAAGAGGAGCGCATTGCCGACGTGGCGGGAGTGCTTTTGGATCAGGCGCTTCTTGTGGAAGGGATAAAGTTAACCGACCCCGCGGATTTCGTAAAACGGCTGAACCGCCTGCTGGCAAAGTCATGACGACGCTCTCCGAATTCAGCGTCCGTACCGGCGGAACGACGGACTGGATCAACATTACAGGCGAGGTGCAGAAAAAAGTTGCCGCTTCGAATGTGCGCGAGGGCATCTGCGTAGTCTTTGTCCCTCACACCACCGCGGCGGTAACGATAAACGAAAACGCCGACCCCGACGTCCCACATGATGTAAACCTGGCTCTGAACATAATTTCCCCCGACCGCCGCGAATTCCAACACAGCGAAGGCAACTCCGCCGCCCACACCAAATCAAGCCTCGTAGGTCCTTCGCTAACCGTGATTGTCACCGGAGGGAGACTGCTCTTAGGCACATGGCAGGGAATCTGGTTCAACGAATACGACGGCCCAAGAACACGGAAAGTTCAGGTTAGAATTATTGGGGAATAATTAGCAATGAGCAATGAGCAATTAATAATGAGCAATTAGTGAAGATATTATGCATAGCTTGATGTTACTATGATGAAATATGATACAACAACATTGTTCATTGCTCATTGATAATTTAAAAAGAGTACGTCACCCCAAACTTCACGTAATTGTTTCTCCAGTACTGTCCCAAGTCTCCGGTTTCTTTTCCCGCGAAAATGCCGCCGGCTAATGTCCAACTCATGTTTCCTTCGGTCCAGACAAGAGACGGGATAATGTAGAAATCTGAATTTTCGACATCCCAGATAACTGTCGCGCTGCTTTCAAGTTTGTCCATGAAAAAACTTTTTGATAAGCGCATGGTTAAGCGGGTGGAAATGGCGTTGGTGTCCGCTTCAGAGTCAAGAATGGGATTGTCTCCGATTTTGTCGTTAAACAGGCGCACCGTTTCATTGCATTGAACATTAAGTGTTATTCCCCAAAAAAGACTCCTGTCAAAACCAAGTGACCAGCCGATGAACGGGTTTTGAACAGTTCCGTCGTCGCCTGAAAGATCTTCCGTAATATGAATGGCGGCTTCCGCGCGAACGTTAAAACCAAAAAGTACCTGCGCGTAATCAAGACCAATCTGATGGTAGCGGTTGTATTTTATTATGGGTTTTATCAGGGAAGGCTTACCTGTATAACTAGGGTTCATTGTAATCGGAGGACTGGCGCCTAAAATACCGCTTGCCAAATCATTAACAAATGCGTCAATTCCCTCGACTGTAAAGCCGGGGCGGAACAGATAGCCGTAAAAATACTGTCCGCCTATATCGGCGGAACCTACTGTTGTGGTAAAACGAAGGCCGGCCTGGTAATATTCAAGCGCCGCGGTTGACGGATAAAAAGAATTGCTTCCTAAATATGAATAGAAGTTATTTTTTACACCGTCAAATAAAGAAGGATCAGAAGCCATAGGTCCAAATTTAGCCGCGGCTTTTGAAATAATTTCATTTTCGACTGTTGAATACATGTTTTTAACTTGGGCAGGCTGCCATCTGCCGTCTTCTGCATAACGATGTCCCGCGAAATTCGGAATAAACACCCCTTCAAGTTTTGAAAAATTTCCCGCGTTCCATGTTATGTGAAGCATGGGTCTTGCGATTTTAATCGACTTTACGTCGGTAATATTTCTAAGGTCGGAATAATCCATGGGGTTTGTTATGTCCAGCGGGCCGGGGCTGTCCGCTTTTCCCCACGCGAGTTTTCGTAAACCTGCTTCAATATTTACCTGCCCTATGTAGGCTTTTAAGTACGCTTCGTCCAGAATAAGCGGCGTGTAAGTCGGCTTTTCTAAGTTGGGGCTTTTTTCCCGAATTTCGTCTATCGCGTCATAGTTAAGGTTGAACGCGGCATAGGCTTCGATGTTGGAATCGCCGGCCGTGAAGTTTAACGTACCGGAAATCATGTCCCAAATGGAAATTTCCTGAGTCCCTTCATCTTTCTTAAAATCGCGGACATAAGGAGACACTTCCGCGGTAATATCGCCGCCGACTTTCACGGCGGACGCCGGTTTCGAGCTTGCCGGCGCGGCGTTTTCATCGTCAAATCCAAAACCGAAATCCTGCGCCCAAACACAGCCGCAGGCAAGGATTAACAGTAAAATGAATAATTTTTTCATCAATATCTTCCTGTCTCTAAAAATTCAACCGTAAAGACTTTTTCCGGAATATTTTTGTCGTATTCGATAATATCCATTGAAATGGCAGTATTAGTTCCGGCGGCGTGAGTTGTCATTTTTGTAACGGTAACGGTAAGGCGGCCTTGAATGTTTTTAATGCCGGACATTTCGGCTGTTTTTACCAATGTATTTTTTTTGTCGTACAGTTCAATTTTCATTGTGATAAGGTTATCCTTTGTTATCCATTGAATCATTTTTGAATACTGATACGAACTGTCCTTGGGCACCGATTGAATTACATAGCAGGTAGTGCCGCCGTATTCCTCTTCGCGCAGTATGGTATGGGTATCGGCTCCCGCGCTCCGGCTTGCCGAGGAAATGTCGTCATAAGAAAAATCAGTTCCCATAAAACTGCCGGAACCTTCCGACGCTGCGACGCGGCGAACCTTTCCAAGACTTGGCAGGAAAATCCACCTGTCGTCCGTACTTCCGGAATTTTCCATTGTAAGGAAACGAGTCCCGGCGATGCTTGCCGGCGACTGGAAGACAATCATGGCTCGCGAGCCTTTCGGCCCGTCTTTTGAATATTGATCTACAACCCTTTCTGAAGACGTTCCGTTTTTCGCCGTAATCGTCATTTTTGACCTGGTTTGTAAGGTCGTCGATTTTATCCTGTCCCTTGAGGAACGGACAATTTCCTCCGCCGTTTTGGGTGTCGCAGTCTGTGCAAAAAGGGTAATGCCAATTCCCAATATAAGGGTAATAAAAATGATTTTCTTTTTCATAACTTCTCCTTCTTCATTATATCAATTAAAACAGGAAAAATCCTAATCCGTAACAAATTTCGGCTTAAAAATCGCAAGCAGGGCCGGAAGGAGGGTCAGGCTTACAAGGGCGCTGGAAATCATTGTAATGGCAATGAGCAGGCCAAGGTCGCCGAGCATAACGAAGCGCGAAAGCATCAGCACCGCAAAACCCGCGCCGACGGACAAGGCGTTAATTATGATTGCCTTGCCGGAACTGAAAAACACCCGCCGCAGGAAATCGCCTTTTCCGCCCGAAGCTGCGCCTGCGGCGATATACTCGCGTTTGTACGCTTCCAGACAGTGAATCGTATAATCAATCCCGACGCCCACGGATACGGCGGCAACCATTGAAGTGCCCAGATTGAGTTTAATTCCCGCAAAGCCCATTATTGCAAAATTAAGAAGTATTGTAATTGTAAGCGGAGTAATGCCTATAAGACCGGCGACAAGCGATTTATTGGAAAGAGTTATAATGATAAAGACGCATAATAATGAAAAAAACATCGAAATAATCTGCGATTCCATGACAAGATTGTTAATGGAACTTTCCACCATTGTTGTGCCGCCTATGGTAACTTCAACATCGGAAGGAAAGTTTGCCGCGACGTATTTTTCTATCTCGTGAAAAATCGCGTAGCTGTCGTTCATGCCCATTGTGCGAAGCTGTACCGTCGCCTTAATCGCGTCCGGTTCCAACGGATCATTCGCGTATTCGGTTATATTCCCCGATAAAAGAAACAGATAATTCGCTATTAGCTGCTGTAATTCTTCCGGCGTTTCCTTGCCGTAGCGTTTTGGATTTACCGGAATCTCGTAATAAGAAGCGCCTTCGTAATTTACCTGCCGCTTTAACTCCCAGACAAGTTCGTTGGCGTTCATGCCGCGGAATTGGCTTCCGGCGCGTTCGAACAGTTCGAGCATCTCGTTTTGCGTGTAGACTTTTTCGCCGCTTTTTTCTCCCGCGGAACTAACGCTTTTTTCAGCCACAGCGGGGGGAGAATCGTCAAAGCCGAATCCGAATCCGCCGAAACCAAAATCGCCGAAACTGCCCGAAGTATTTGATGATGTTACGCGCAAACCATCCGGGCTTTCCCCGGCGTTAACGACTTGATTGATCCGTTTGATTAAATCGGTAAAACCCATTACCTTGCCTACTCCGGTAACTTTATCCTGTAAATAGGTTGAAAGCCCGTCCATGGCGGCAAGGGTATCCGGCCTTAAAGTTTTTTCGTAACTGTCTGTTTTAGCGACAACGCTTACAACTTTTGAACCGCCGAACTGCCGCCTGATAAATTCATCGGAGCGGTAAATGTCGGTATCCGTCCTGAAGTATTCAACCATGATATTGTCGATAATCAATTTTGAAAGCCCGTATACAGAAAAAGCGACAACCAGAACAGCGAGGAAGACAATGGTTTTTTCCTTCCTGGCAATGCTCACAAGGTTATCCGCGATGAATGCGCTGAAACTTGAGGTTTCATCAGTGCTGTTTTTTCCCGTGTTGATTTTTTTAGGCCCGCGGATAATCAACAGCGCGGGAATAAAGGTAATCGCGACGATAAACGCCGCGGCTACGCCTAAGCTTGCGAAATAACCGAATTCTTTACACGGCGCGACTGAGGTGAAACAAAAAGAAAAAAATCCGGCGAAGGTGGTAAGCGCGGCAAGAAACACGGGTTTTCGAATTTTCATTATTGTTGATAGGACCAACTCCGTGTGTTCTTCGCGCGTCATCTCTTTTGAGCCGCGCCCGTTCAGGTAATGGGTAACGACATGAATGCCGTAAGCGCTTCCGACCGCGACAAGTATTACAGGCAGTACGGTGGATATTACTGAAAGTTTTATTCCGAAAATCGGCATTGCCCCAACCGACCAGATTACAGAGATAAGCACCGTAAGCAGGGGCAGTACAACCGGAGTGAACCCGCGGAAAGAGAAAAATAAAATCAAAAGAACTACAATGGTTACAACGGGAATTAAAAGCTTAAGATCCGTGTTCATCGCCTCGTTAACTGTTGTTACGATTACGGGCATTCCCGTTACATAAACCGTGGCGGAGTTGTCGAATATTTTATGCGCAATATCCCTAACCTGTAAAATGTGTTCGGTTACCGCCTTAGTGCTTGCCTCTTCGGAACTTATTGAAAGCGGAATTAAAATCTGGGTCGCGGTAAAATCGTCTGAGTACAAAGCTCTTTCGTACATGTCCCAGGAGAGCAGGCGGCGTTTTAATTCTTCAATTTCTTCCGGCGTTCCCGAAAAATCGTTCTTTACAAGTTTTTCCGCTACAATGGCGTCCCCGTCCGACGTGATATAGTCCGCGTTGATAAGCGAGGTAACGCTCCTTACGATTGGAATATCCTGTATAGCGTTGTTATAATCCCGTATCAGGTTTAAAAATTCCGGCTCAAAAACAGTGCCGTACTGCCGCTCCAGCCCCACTAAAATAAAAAAAGAACTGCCGAACATGCCGTCTATCCATCGCGATGTTTTAAGCGCCGGATCATCATGCGGCACAAAACGGAGGTTATTGTTGTCAAGTTCCGCCTTTGGCAGTTGAAACCCGAAGAACACGGTAATAACGGCGACGACGGCGATAATCAACCAAGGATATTTATACATTTTTTGCATAATTAGTTATATAATAATTAATTACATAATTTTAGTAAATAGTAGACTTATTAATGCTTTTGTCTAATCTTTATATGTACTTCTCTTAACTGTTGTTCCGTAACCTCGCAAGGCGCTTCCATTAACAGATCCTGCGCGTTGCTGTTCATTGGAAACGCGGTCACTTCGCGGATATTTTCTTCGTCCGCGAGAAGCATCACGATGCGGTCTATGCCGGGAGCCATGCCCGCGTGAGGCGGCGCTCCATAGTGGAAGGCGTTGAATAAAGCGGGAAACTTGGTTTCTATGTCGTTTTGAGTATAGCCGGCAATTTCAAACGCTTTTACCATAACCTCAGGAAGATGGTTTCGCACAGCGCCCGAGGAAAGCTCCACGCCGTTGCAAACGATGTCGTACTGCCACGCGAGGATATCAAGCGGATTTTTGCCGGTAAGCGCCTCAAGACCGCCCTGCGGCATGGAGAAAGGATTGTGCGTAAATTCAATCGCGCCCGTCTCCTCGTTTGTGCCATACATAGGGAAGTCCACGACAAAGCAGAACTCATACTTATTTTTATTGATAAGGCCCAACTGCGCGCCGAGAGCGGTGCGAATCTGCCCCGCAAGGCCGTTTACCAATTTGGGAGCGTCCGCTATGAAGAACAGGGTATCGCTTTTTTTAAGAGAGAGATTTTTCCTGAGCGCGGCCTGTTTTTCCGCTGAAAGGAATTTGACGATAGGCCCCTTTAGTGAATCATCTTCAAGAACGGAAATGTAGCCGAGACCCTTCATGCCTATATCAGTGGCGAACACAAGCATCCTCTCGAAAAAGGACTTGGACTGCAAAGCCGCGCCGGGAGCGACTATTCCTCTTACGGGAATATTTTTGAACGGCGCGAAATCCACGTCAGCGAAAAATTTGGTCAAGTCTTCAATGACAAGCGGGTTGCGGAGATCGGGCTTGTCCGACCCGTATTTCAGCAATGAGTCCGCGTAGGAGATTCGGGGGAAGGGGGCGGGGCTTACTTCCTTCTCGGAAAAAGTTTTAAAAGTGCCGTAAAGCACCGACTCCGCTATTTGTAACACATCGTCCTGCCCGGCAAAGGACATTTCAAAGTCCAACTGATAAAATTCGCCGGGGGAGCGGTCTGCGCGGGAATCCTCGTCGCGGAAACAAGGCGCTATCTGAAAGTAGCGGTCAAAACCGGAAACCATTAACAACTGTTTAAAAATTTGCGGAGCCTGCGGCAGCGCGTAAAATTTGCCGTGATGTTTTCTGCTTGGAACAAGGTAGTCCCGTGCGCCCTCAGGCGAGGACGAAGTTAAAATCGGCGTCTGGAATTCCGTAAAGCCGTGTTCCAGCATTTTAGTCCGCAGAAAGTTAATTATTTGGGAGCGCAGAAGAATGTTCGCCTTTACGGCGGGATTGCGCAGGTCCAGGAAACGGTGGCGCAGGCGGACTTCTTCGCGCGTGTTTTTAGACTCGCTTATTTCAAAAGGCAGGGCTCGCACCGCCTTGCTCTGAACGATGACAGTTTCCGCGTGAACCTCCACGGTACCCGTCTCAATTTTCGGGTTGACAGTATCCGCGTCCCGCCTTTTCACGGGTCCTGACACGGTGATAACGCTCTCTTTGCTTATATGTTTTACATGCTCCTCGTTGTGCAGGACGATTTGAGTAATACCGAATTGATCCCTCAGGTCAAAAAATGTTACGCCGCCGTGATCGCGGATAGTGTCTATCCACCCGGACAGTTTAACCGCCTGCCCGACATGCTCCTCACGTAATGCCCCGCAGGTATGTGTTCTGTACTGGTTCATGGGGGTATTATGGCAATTATTTTTAATTTGTGGAAGTGGGATGGAAAGATGTATGCCTGAGGATATTATTGGGGGTCCTGTCGGCTGAAAAAAACACCGGACGGAGCCGGCGTTTTTTTCACCGCCACCCCTCAAGTAATTTATTAGGCATACATCTCTAGAGCGCACTTGGACAATAGGAATAAGTGGCAGAAATTTTCGGGAGATATTGGTAACAAGTAGTGGGTTTTTTTTTGATGATTCGTAGGTCTATATATTTATAGAGTTAATGGCTCTTAAATTCTTCAGGTCTCTCAAACGGTGAAGTTGTTATAATCTTGTTATTCATCTTCAAAATAATCATTATCTATTTTCTTTATTTCGTATGTTTGTTGATTTGAAACACCTATATTATATTCAATCAATAATTCTGACAATTGAAATCCATCTATTAAAATAATTTTTGTTTCATTTTTTGGCGTATATTCCAGAGCTTCTTTTGTAAATGTTGATGCGGTAATAAATATACCTTTTTTAGCTCCTTGCCCAGCTAATGCGCCAACAAATTTCTGTAATTCTGGTCTACCTACAACATTACTTTCCTTCCATCGTTTAGCTTGAATGTATATAACATCTAAACCTAATTTATCCTCTTTTATTGTTCCATCAATTCCTTCATCATTTGCTTTTCCAATTGCCTTACCAGCATCTTTTATAGAACCGCCATAACCCATTTTTACCAATAAATCAACAACTAACTTTTCAAAAAATGATGGTGATACATTATGAATTTTTTCCAGTATTTCATCTGCTAATGTTCTTTTAATATTCTGGAAAGCTGTTTCCATTAACTCTTCAGGCGTATGTGTTTCAATCTCATTTATTGTATCATTATTATCTCTGTTTACATTAGTTATATTAATAAATTCATTATACTCATCAAATTGTTTTAATAATTTCATATCAATTTTGTCAGGTTTATTTTTTAATAGTGATAAACCACGTTCCGTTATTTGGATGCAACCTCTTTTGGGATATATTAGTAAACCTGCTTTTTTTAAATGAGTTTTTGCCCAACCTACTCTATTATCAAATATAGGTTGTTTTCCGCTTGGTAATAATTCATTTTTTTCTTCATCAGATAAATTATATTTCAATACTAATTTATTAATTACATCCCTAAATATATGTATGTTTTTATCTGAAGCAATTTCCATAAGCGGTAGCATAATTGATTGAAAATCAGGTATATACATAAATTCCTCTCTTATTTATTCTGTATCAATTTGTAAGTTTTGTCAATAATTATTAGTCTTTATTTTTTTACAAGATATATAATATGCATTTTCGGTTTTTACCTAATAGTAGATTTTTTGCGTAATAAATATTAGGCATACATCTCTAGAGCGCATTTGGACATTAGGAATAAGTGGCTAAAATTTTGTGGAAGGATATATGGGCATACATTTCTAGAGCGCACTTGGACAATAATTAGTAAAATAATTTACGGGTTGAAAATATTTATTGAATTAGTTAACCTATTTATATAGAAGTAACAGCAACCGCCTGTTTGCAGAAATAAGAGTATACAGGTGTGGAGCTATACATAGCGATAACCGTTTGTATAGCACCTGTTGCTTCTTTATTATTAAACCGTCTGGAATACTTCCTTTACCTGAATTTGTACTTATTAGGTTTTTATCTAACAAAATGGTATATCAATTTCTGCTTTCTTTTACAATTTCAGCAAGTTTAATAAAAACATCTTTGTTTTGTTCGACAATTTTTTTATCAATTGTTACTGAAAAAAACTTTCTCTTTTCCGTATAAGAAATATTATTTGCATCTAATAATTCAATAATTTTTTCCTTAGTTATTTCCTTTTTTCTAAATCCCAGTAATGATTTATTCTGGCTTCTCTTATGTAACCAAAAATAATTATAATTATTACCAGAAGATACTATAGAGATATATCCTTTTACAAGATTTAAGCTGGCCCCTTCAAATATAGTTGAGAATAATTCCAACAAATAATCTGCTGTTTCCAAGGTCCATTTTGATTTTTTTGTCCAATCTTCACGAGTAATCTTTATATTGATCTCGCCAGTTCCATCATCTATTTCTTCAAAAGTATCTAATATTTTTGTGAATAACAAAGATTGTTTTCCATGCACTTCAACCAATGAAGCTTGAATTGCGATTATCGGAATAGTATTACTTAACAAATAAATAACATTGAAAAAACGCTTGTTTATATGCTCAGCAACTAATACTGCAAAATGTTGTCTTTGAGGCCATCGTCTTTTTTCATTGTCCCAATATTCTATTGTCCGAATAATATGAGATTCATCTGTTTCTCCTAACATTATTTCTACTTCATACATTGTTTCATCTTCAGGATCTTTTAATAAAATATCTAAACGCCCACCAGATGATTGTTTCTTTTCACGCTCAATTGTTTCTAACTCACCCAACCCTAAACAATTTGGATTATCATAAATTTGATCTTGAAGCCAATACTCATCTTTACCTGTATCTTTTATTGAAATACTTTTTGCAAAACTAATATTATCAGACATATATTTCTCCTATAATTAATTATACCATAAAAAATAATAATTGTCAAGTATTTTATAAAAATTTGTATTTTTAGTATAAATGGCATATAACATAATTTATTAAGAACTATAACTTCCTTTTATCATATATACCATTTTACATCATTCCCAAAATGTTTTTTACCAAATTTTATTCTTTGTTTTAATGTCGAAAAATGTATTTCCAATTTATTTCCGCTGTCATCTAATATATAAATTGAATCTCCTTCCGTTTGATTGTTTTGCCATTCATTTATTTCGTTTTTTCTTATATTCTTTACAAATTTATTATAATGTTTTTTAGATATATTAAAACATATATGGGAATAATTCTCTGATATAATAAAATTTTCTTTTTGATCCAACGCTATCCATGTTTTCCCTGCAAGAAAATACGCGCTTCTATTTGATTTCATTACAGGTTTCAATTTAAGTATACTTCTATAAAATAAAAATGCCGTGTCTATATTTTTTACAGATATTGTTATATGATTTATTCCATTTATCATTTTTTACCCTATATTGAGTATATATTATTCTTGCCAAAATATCAATTATTCACAACTGTTATAAAATCCATGTTTTTCGCAATATATTGCCTCCACGAGCTGCCATGTTACCATGTTTCTGCGCCTGTAAGAAGTATACAAATATAAAAAACTGAAAAAATCACCCACTAGGTAAAAGCCGGAAAACGCGAAAGCCCTGCCGGTGATCTTGGCGTGGATCGCCTATAATACCACGTCAAAACGTGCGTAGAATAAAGTCACGCCACTAAGCACCGGAAGGGCTTTCGCGTTTTCGGGCTTTCATGTAGAGAGATAATATTTTTCCGTTTTAATTATTTATCCATTCTATTCTTTCAACGCCTCTTCCAGCGCTTTCTTCGCAATCTCCGGATTCCCTCCCTTGCCCAGTTTCTTCATAACCTGTCCCATCAGGAAACCAAAAACCTGCGTCTTTCCGCCGCGCCATGAAGCTACAACGTCGGCATTTTCCGCTATTACCGATTTTACCGCTTCCATTACGGCGTTGTCGTCGCTGACCATCATAAGTCCCTTTTCCGCGATATATTTTTCCGGGTCAACATTATCCGTGAATACCGCTTCGACTGTCTCCTTATACGCGCTGCGATTAATTTTTCCGCCCGCGACAAAACCAATGAGAGCCGATAATTTATCCGCGTCTATGGAAAGGTCTTCGGGGAGCAAATTGGCATTGTTCATCAGCCGCATGATTTCGCCCGTGATCAAATTCGCGGCTTCCTGCGGTTGATTGCTTTTTTGTGAGACAATCTCAAACAAATTGGAAATATTTTTGTGAACGGTAAGAACGATGGCCGCGGATTCGGAGATGCCCCAGTCGCGGACATAGCGCTCTCGCTTTTGCTGAGCCAGTTCAGGCATATTTGATTTAACACTCTCAATCCACGCGTCGTCAATGTGAAGCGGCAGAAGATCAGGCTCGGGGAAATAGCGGTAATCTTGCGCGTTTTCTTTGGAGCGCATTCCGTAGGAGAGGCCTTTTTCATCGTCCCACCTTCGGGTCTCCTGAACAATTTTCCCGCCTTCCTCAAGTATCTCAATCTGACGCTCCGTCTCATATTCAATGGCTCGCGCTATCGCCTTAAACGAGTTCATGTTCTTTGTCTCGGTGCGTGTGCCAAGCTCTCCGCCTAATGGGCGAATGGACAAATTTACATCAGCGCGAATCGAGCCTTCCTGCATTTTGCAGTCGCTTATATCAAGGTACAGAAGCGTCTCGCGCATTTTTTCAAGGTAGGCGATTACTTCCGCCGCGCTTCGCAAATCCGGCTCGGATACAATTTCCAAGAGCGGGACGCTGCACCTGTTAAAGTCCATGAAAGAGCTGTTCCCTTTTGGATCGTGAACAAGTTTTCCAGCATCCTGTTCCATGTGTATCTCGTGAATACGGATTTTACTTTTCTTTCCCTCAGCTTCAATTTCAAGATAACCGTTTCTGCATATAGGGGCGTAAAGCTGGGATATCTGATACGCGTTGGGAAGATCGGGGTAAAAATAATTTTTTCTGTCGAACTTGCTATATCTTGTAATTTCGCAGTTAAGAGTGAGCCCAAGCCGCATCGCGTATTCAGGCACTGCGCGGTTCAGCACAGGCAGAGTGCCCGGCATTCCTGAGCAAACAGGACAGACGTGGGTGTTCGGCTCTCCGCCGTAGGCGGTTGTGCAGCCGCAGAAGATTTTTGATTTTGTCGAAAGCTCGGTGTGAATTTCAAGACCGATTACTGTTTCCCATTTCATTGTACACCTCCATTAATAGAAGGTTTCTTTTTATGATGTTCTGTCCGGTTTTGAAAAACACGCGCCGCGTTTATTATCTTGTTCTCCGAGAAAGCGTCTCCGATTAACTGGAAACCTATTGGCAAGCCCTGTTTGTCAAAACCGCAGGGGAGGGCGGCGGCTGGGAGTCCCGCAAGATTGATCGAAACCGTGTAGATGTCTCCCATGTACATTTTTACAGGGTCGCCTATATTGTCACCTAACTTATACGCCGTGGTGGGCGCGGTGGGGGAGAGTATTATGTCAAAGCGCCCGAACAGTTTACTGTAAGCGTCTTTAAGAAGCGCGCGCGCTTGCAGGGCTTTTTTGTAGTAGGCGTCGTAGTATCCCGAGGAGAGCACAAAAGAGCCGAGCATAATTCTTCTTTTTGCTTCCATTCCGAAGCCCTCGCTTCTGGAGAGCCGGTAGACTTCGGAGAGCGTTTTCGCGTTTGGACTGCGGTAGCCGTATTTAAGACCGTCGTATTTTGAAAGGTTAGATGACACTTCGGCGGCGGCGATGATGTAATAAGTGGGGATCATGTAGTCCATAAACGGCATTTCAAATTCTTCGACTGATGCTCCCGCCGATTCAAACTCTTTTGCAGCGGCGAGAACGGCGGTTTTTACCTCGTCCTCTATGCCGCCCTCAAGATAATTTTTCGGCAAGCCGATTTTTACGCCCTTCATATCCGTGCGCTGTTCGCTGAAATCAAAAGGTTTCTTCATGACGCAGGTGCTGTCTTTTTCGTCCGGTCCCGAAATGATCGATAAAAGCGCGGCGCAGTCTTCGATATTTTGTCCTATAGGCCCCGCCTGATCCAGCGATGAGGCGAATGCGACAATTCCGTATCTTGATACAGAGCCGTAAGTGGGCTTAATGCCCGTAACGCCGCAGAAAGAGCAGGGCTGGCGTATGCTTCCGCCCGTGTCTGTGCCGAGTGTAATCGGCGCCTCTCCCGCGGCAACAGCGGCGGCGCTGCCCCCCGACGAACCGCCGCAGACCCTCGTTGTATCCCACGGGTTATGAGCCGCGCCGAACGCCCCCGTCTCGCTTGAGCCGCCGAGAGCGAACTCGTCCATGTTGAGTTTTCCTATTACGATCATTCCGGCGCGTTCAAGTTTTTCTGTTATTGTGGCATTGAATACAGGTTTATAACCCGTAAGAATTTTTGACGCGCAGGTGGTTTCCAATCCTATTGTAGAGATATTGTCTTTAAGAGCGATAGGCGTTCCCGCAAGCGGCGAAAGTTCCTCCCCTTTGTCGATAAGCGCCTGTATCTCCAGCGCGCGCTTAATGGCGCTCTCTTTTGAAATCGCCAAAAAAGCGTTAAATTGTTTGTCGTTTTTTTCAGCTTTTTCTATATACGCGCTTACCGCTTCGGCAACGCCAAGTTTTTTCGCTTTAATCGCCGCCGATATTTCCAATGCAGTGTCAGACATCGATCTTCTCCTTACTCGACCGTTTTCGGCGCGACTATAAATTCATCGTTCCTTACAGGAGCGTTTTTTAAGATCAATTCACGATCAAAAGAAGGGCGAACTTCATCGTCCCGGAAAACGTTATTATTATCAAAAGGGTGGCTGCGTTCCTGCACTCCGTCCGTATTCAATTCGCGAAGCCTCTCAATGCTGTTCAGTATTTTTCCCAAATCCTCAGCCAATCGGCTTTTTTCGTCGGCAGGGAGCGTAAGATAGGATAAATCTTCGAGGTACGAGATCAGTTTATCATCAATTTGCATGACTTTATTCTCCTGTATTAGGATAACATTTTTTTTAAATTAAATCACCATCATTTTTTAAGCGCAGATCATCATTTAAAAATCTCATATAAAATTCTTCCCGACCATTCAGGGGGAATTTCCAGGCCCAGAAGCGCCGCCATAGTAGGTGTAATTTCGTAATTATTAATCCGGGTAGGTATATTAAATCCTTCTTTTATTCCGCAGCCGTAAAAAATAATGGGAATTATCCTGTCTTGCGGAATATTAAGCTTATGTGTGTCAAATAGACCTCCATGATCCGCGGACAGAACAAACACCGTATTGTCGTAGATTCCCGCGTCTTTATACGCCTGTTCAATAATGGCAATCACATTGTCCATTTCCTCAAGTTTGGCATAATATGCCTTGGAGCCCCAATGTGTTTTATGTCCGGTAGTATCCGGTTCATCAAACCCAATTGCGGTGAAAACAGGTTTTTGTTCTTTTATATAGGCGGCGATTTTTTCGGCGGATTCAACGTCTGAATGCATTTTTTGTTTTTCCATTGTATCCACTGAATATATTTTTAAGAGTTCATCCCATTCATAAAAAAGGATAGATTTTTTTGTCCGTTCGTTTTTTTGAACAAGCGTAAAGATAGAGGGGAAATCCTCTCTGCCGCGTTGTTTCGGCGGGGTGCCGTAAAAAAGAGTAGACCAGTTGGGCCAGCTGACACTTGGCACTATGCATCGGGCGTCAAGTGTCCACGCGCCCTTGGACATCATACGTTTTACCGTCGGCATATTCGCTTTGGGAACATAAATGCCGCCCCAGCCGTCTAGGCCGATAAATACCAGATGTTTAACCGGAACAAAATTCGGCGGAAAGTTCCCCGCCTGCAATGCCGGTTTTGTGGTTTTACAGCCGCCTATAAAGAAAACGACAAGAGCCGCGAAAACAGCCAAAATAAAAATCGGTTTTATTTTTTTATTCATAATTTCCATACAAAATTATAACAATATTTATTAATTGAGTAAATACAGACTGATACGTTGAATTTCAGAAAGTTTTACTGTAAAATACTCTAAATATTCGCAAAAAACCGGAAAAGTTTATCATTCATTGACGCGGCGCTAAATACCGTAGGAGGATATTTTTGAAATCGTTTATTAAGTTAAAAGATATTGTTTTAATTTCAGCTGTTACCGTATTAATTTTTTCAACATGTGTATCATTGCCGTTTGCGAAAAAAACAGAAGAGGCAAACGCGGTTATTACCGTAGATGTCAATACAAAGTATCAATATGTGCGGGGGTTCGGCGGAATGGATGTTGGCTGGGGTAACTTCCCGCGCACCGGCGCCCCCGATACGGAATTATTATTTAACCCTGATACCGGCTTAGGCTTAAACATTCTCAGAATAATGATAATGCCGTGGAATACGGATATAGGCAAAACAATGAAAACTCTTATCAGCGGCGACAGGCCGGATTATTACGAAAATGTAAAAATTGTAAATAAATACGGCGGTTATGTTTTGGCAAGCCCGTGGAGTCCGCCGAAAGAGTGGAAGACCAATAATGATTTACAGGGCGACGGCAGACTGGACGTAAAGTATTATCAAAAATACGCGGATTATCTGAAATCATTTGCGTTAAATATGTACGAAAACGGCGCTCCGATTTACGCGATTTCAATACAAAACGAACCTAACTATCAGGTTAGTTATGACGGATGTTTATGGACGCCAAACGAAATGAAAAATTTCTTTTTACAGGTGGGGCATTTTACGGACGGCGTAAAAGGTTTCGGCGGCGGTAGGCAGATACCGTCTGTCCGCACCATGAACGGCGAAACAATGGGTAATCCGTATATAAATAACGCCGCGCTTGACGATCCCGAATCAAGGGCGGTTATTGATATTATCGGGCGTCATACTTACAGCAACAGGCAGTACCGTTACGCGAACGCGCTTGATCATCCTGGTGATCCAAAAGAAGTTTGGATGACGGAACATAATATTAACAGCGGAAAAGTTTCCGGTTATCCCGATGACTCAACATGGGACTATGTGTGGAAAATACTGAACGACATTGATCTAAGCATAAGAAATAATGACGAGAGCGCGTTTATTTGGTGGGCGGCCAAACGTTTTTACGGCCTCATGGGCGACGGTCAGTATGATACTCCGGAGGGAGTAATTCTTCCGCGCGGTTACGCTATGTCACATTACGCGAAATTCGCGAAAGAAACCTATCGCGTCGGCATTACCAAAAGCGGCAAAACAAAAGACGGCGTAAATTTAAATTCCGGCAATTTTAACAGCCGTGTAGACAATATTGACGGACTTACGGCAAAGGTGACGGCGTTTGTATCTCCTGACGGCAATACAATCAGCCTTGTTATGTATACCCCGACTTTAATCAACGGAATGGGCGGCGTAGACATGGGGAATATAAAAATTCAACTTCCCTCAAATTTTATTATCAGCAAAGCCGTCGCCATGAGATCAAGCGAGAACAGTTACGCGAAAATGGAAGAAGTTAAAATAAGCAAAAATAAAACTTCCGCCATTGTTAACCTTCCGCGCGGTCATATTCTTTCTGTAAGATTTACTAAATAGAAAGGTATATATTTAAAAGAACAGCGGCGTACACGGAGGAATGGTCTTATGTTAAACAAGCAGGAAGCGATACAGGAAGTTAAACAAAATATTCTCCCGTTCTGGCAGGCTCTGGCCGACAAAGAAAACGGCGGCTTTTACGGCGAAACTGATTTTTTCGGCAAACCGGACAAAACCGCCGCAAAAGGCTGTATCTTAAATTCGCGAATATTATGGACATTTTCCGCCGCATATCGTTTGTTTGGGGATGATTCCTACAAAACTTGCGCTAATCATGCGCGGGATTTTTTATCATCGGCTTTTCTGGACAAGACGCACGGCGGATTGTACTGGCTTGTAGATCATACCGGGAAAGCGAAGGATACAAGAAAGCAATTTTACAACATCGCCTTTGGCATCTATGCGTTGAGTGAACATTATCTCGCCACAGAAGACAAATCATCACTGGATTTGGCGATGGCTCTTTTCGATGTTACCGAGCGTTACGGATTTGATGAGTCTGCTGGCGGTTATATTGAGGCGTGCAGCCGCGAGTGGCAAAGTATTGACGATTTCCGTCTCAGCGGAAAAGACCTAAACTGCCCCAAGTCGATGAACACCAACCTGCATGTGCTGGAAGCCTACACAAACTTAGTCCGCGCCGGCGGAGGTGAGAGAGTACGCAAGGCGCTTGAAGCGTTATTACACATAATGCTGGATAAAATAGTTAATCGCAATTATCATTTTGAATTATTTTTTGACATGAAATGGAACTCGCTTGTAAAGGATATTTCTTACGGTCATGATATAGAGGGAAGCTGGCTGTTATATGAAGCGGCGCTGGCCGTCGATGATGAGAATCTTATCACAAGAGTGAAACAAGCGGCGCTGGCTATTGCGGAAGTTATATATAAAGCCGCCATTGATCATAAAAACGGCGGATTAATCAGCGGCTGTGACGCACAGGGACATATTCACAACAAAAAGGAATGGTGGCCGCAAGCGGAAGCTGTTGTAGGGTTTTACAATGCGTTTGAGTTGTCGGGAGAGCGGAAATATTTTGATGCCGCTGAGAGTATATGGGATTACATTCAGAAACATTTTGTGGATCGTGTTCACGGAGAGTGGTATAACGAGTTGAATCTTGATAATACGCCTGATGTTAATCTGCCTAAAGCCGGGTTTTGGAAGTGTCCTTATCATAACGCGCGCGCTTGTTTAGAGATTGCGAAGAGGATGGGATCAAATTACAAATGGTACAATAACGGCTCGTTTTATTTGCTTGCTTTTACAATGAGTGAATCTATATCTTCAGCAATGGCAAGACCGCCCATGGTGTGTAAAGCTCCGTAACAGGTAACAATATAATCAATAATATTGTGCTTCTTAAAAAGTGTAATGACTTCTTTTCCTGTTATGCCTTTTGCGGCTTTGTATTCTTCCATGCAATAGGCGATAAATTCAGCATTGCCGCTCATGCTAAGCTTCCTCCGGAAAGATAATAGTTCCGGTCTCAATTTCCTCGTTCAATAAATTTGCCAAAGTCAACTGGCTTAAATGCCATAATTTGGTGGCCTCTGTTTCAAGTTTACTGTAAAGGAACGAGGAATACAACAATTCAAAAGCTTCTTTCTCGCTTATATTGCGGCTTTTCATTATTTCCCTGATAACAAGAGGAATGAGCATTTCCAACGTTGCCTTGAATTGGGTGTCAATCATTTTGAACCTCGATAAAATCCGAATATTTTAAGAAAGAAAAAGAACGCTCTGACGCAAAAGTCATTTGATCAAATAATGGGCGAACTTTTAATCTGGCGATAGTTTCCTCCGCCGACAACACGCCGTTTTCATAAGCTATTAATGTTCGATATATAGTATCATTTGCCACTGGCCCATAGATTAAATCATATTTTTTGCCGTTATAGGTGTTACGTCTGTTAGCCATAACAAAGTCAAGCCATGATTCATCCGCCGACTTAAAATGTAATATATCAAGTTCATTTTTCATTCTTTCATAGTCCGCTTCATAGATACTGATAAATTTTCCTTTAGGGATATTACCTTCCCTAATTGAGCGAGTATAAACTTTAACAGAAAAATTGACAGCCTGTTCTTTATTGGTAGTTGTGTAAAAACCTGCTCCAAAATCGAGAGTTCTGGTTGGAGAACGAAGTTCGGGGGTTTTTATTATTTGGTCGCTGCCGTGGTATAGGGTCATGATTATTTCCGTTAATCAATTGTATTGAGAAAATCGTCTAATGATTTGCCGTTAATATCAATTTTTGAAACAATGTATTTCAAGTCATCATTAAAAATACCTTTGAATTCATGTAATCCTGATTCTTGAGGCAACTCTTCAAGATTAATTGGATTAAAATAAAATATTTTAAATTTATTATTCGTCATTTTACTGATTTTTATTAATTCATTTATATAAGGATCTCTAAAAGCAAAGCCCAGAACAATTACAATATCAACTGTCTGTAAACGTTCAAAGAAAATATTGTGTAAAGTTATAAAAGGCTCTTTTTTAGGTTTTCCTTTTACGCCCGGATACAAGATTGGCATTTTTTCAGGGTTAGAAGGATAAGCATTAGCGCCAGCTTTAGTACAATTAAATATATCATCATAATGCCAATCTAAAGAACCATGTAATTTATAATATTCAATAGATTTTCTTTCAATGTCGCTATATTTTGTATTAAAAACGAAAACATCACTTTGTGGAGTAAAACCATAATTTATAACATCTGTATCTATACCAATTTTTTTGAAACGTTCCTTTTCTCTGCGGCACACATTTTCAAATGATAAGTCATAGTTAGTCGTAAAAATAGAAATTTTAGAATTCGGATATTTCTTTTTAATTATTGATAAAGTATTAATATAAAGTGTACATGCTTTTTCAATCTCAATATTATTATTGTCAAGAGTATTATAAATGCCTGTCTTTAAATAAAATAAATAACTATACGCTTGCTTTTGAATATCTTTATATGTATTATATATCACTTGATTAACTCTTTCCTCCGATGATGAAGATATAGAAGGAAAATATCTCCTGGCTTCAATAATATGTTTTTGTAAATTTGTATTCTCGTCATCAAGAAATTCTTCCAGTGTAAACATAACTTTTTCAATATCGTATATTCCATTACCTAAATAGTTGGATAACAGTCCATTCATTTGATATTTTGAACTTTCCTCTATAAGTGATGTAAATCCTGATGTTAACGGTAAACCAAATAAATTGGAGATTCCCGCTCCCGTAATAATAATAATATCACTATTGGTCATTTTTACCCTCCACCATCTTTATCTCATCTTCCGTCAAATTGTACAAATCATATACCGCAGAATCAATCGCTTTATCCACACCTTCAATTTGCCGGGAAATCATCAATTTAATCTGCTGGTTCTTCTCGGCAGCCTCTTTTTCCTTGAGTTCTAAAATATTTTCTACAAGTGATACAAGATTGTCGTGTTTAACTTTATCTGTTTTTATAGACAAATCAATTATAGGGATAGGCAATTGTTCAACATGTGATTTTTTTACCTGTGCCAGAGCTTCCCCTTTTTCCGGATTCATGATTTCATAAATAAAATTTAGAAAAGTCGAATTAAGCAGTGCAAGAAAAAACAATATATTGAGATCGGAATTATTAATTATAATATGCAAATTATCACGGCAAATGATTCCATTCTTGATAACTGTTGCAATAAGAGAATCGCCTGTTTGGCGGATAATAAGTTTTTCCGGCACTTTAAAAATAGATGGATCACGTGGAGCTGCTAACCATTCACCATATTTTATCCAATAATCATTATTCCATTTGTTAATGTAGCGATGAATCAAGCTTCCCCGTAATAAAGGGGACCATTCGGAACTTGGTTTGTTACCTTCAAATACAAAAGGTTTTTCTCTCATTATTTTTTCAGATTGTGGTGGTGTTCCCTTCCCTTTTTCAAATGGTTTCACTCCGTTAAAAACATTACAATAATCCTTCAATTGGCGGCATTCTTTTACAATGCGTGTAAAAATTGGGCGTTTTTGCGGATTAACTGTAATGTTTATTGGCGAACCGTCTTTGGGAATATCAGAAAAAGGCAGTATATGAAGCGGTGATATTAATTTGTCTTTATAAATTTCAATTCTGCAATTATCATTATTTTTCGGTATCGATTTTTTAAAGATCAAAACATGAGTATCCACTACGGCATTAAATACTTTCTCTGGCAAAAAAAGAATTTTTTGCCAATAATAATTGCTTGTCATATATATTCGAATCTTTTTGTAGGTTAATGATAATAACCATGTATTGGAAACAATGACGCCAAAAACGCCGTTATTTTTCAATAAAAATAAATATTTTTCAAGAAATATCAAATATAAATCTTTTTGATAATCTTGAAATTTATACGTTTTTTGAAAATATTCTTGAACCATATCTGGAATTAAATAAGTATACGGTGGATTACCAATTACTATATCAAAACCTCCCATTTTGAAAATTGCCGGAAACTCTTTCTCCCAATCAAAACAATTCATCTTGATTCTGTTATCATCAGTCAATTCAAGAGCAGGTTGAGCATAAAAATCAGTTCCAATAAGACTGTTGCCGCATTTTATATTATCTTCAAGTGAGGGCAGGAGTGTTTTATCAGAATATTTAAAAAGCCAGCCTTCTGCTTCTTTCCCTTCATTTTCTAAAAGTTTCAAATACAGAGAAAGCTTGGTTACTTCCACCGCTTGATTATCAATATCAACGCCGTATATGACACTGGTAAGAATTCGTTGCTTTTCTTCTATTGTTAATTTATAGGATTGAAAAGCTGCTTCGTAAATTTTCTCGCCCTTGAGGGCGGTCTTTACATTCTTAGCCTGAGTGTAATAATCAAGATGGTAGTCCAGCAAATACTGATATGCTCCAACAAGAAATGAACCAGAACCACATGCAGGATCAATAATTCTTATACTTGAAATTTCATGAGGAGTTTTATTTTTGATTTTCTCGCCAACCGTATTTTGTACGATGTAATCAACAATGTACTGCGGAGTATAATAAACGCCGCCTGCTTTCTTAACTTCAGGTTTTTCTTCGATAATAGCGGTATGGGTGTCACCTTTGACAGCGCGTAATCGAATCGTCTTGCCTAGAAAACGCTCATAAATACTGCCTAGAATCTCAACAGGCAATACCGAAAATTCGTAGGGACATTCAGGGTAGTATAAATTTACAATGATATGAGACAATACTTTGTCTTCAATGTTAACTTTGTTGATCCAGTCAACTCCGGAAAAGAGACCGGAATTGTATTTGGTATTTGCTTTGGTAAAGAGATGAATAAGTTTTTCGTAAATATATTGACTTTTTGAAACTGAAAGTAATAGGTTCTCGTCTTCAATGCCTTTGTCTTCGGCAATTCGCAGAAAAATAATACGGTCTATAATTTTTTGAACTACGGTATTTAGATCATACACAGAAAGATTTGGGTTATTCATGGCGATGTTTTTTGCCAGTTCAACGCGCCATTTTTCAACAAGAGACAAAATTTCAACATCAACTTCTGATGTACCTTTCTTATTTTTATTTTCTTCAATGTATTTGTCAAAACTTCCTTTCAAAATGGCGTTTTTTGAAAAAGTGCTGTTTATAAAATCAAAATGTTGTTCGTACTCATTAAAGGTACAATAAAAGATACGGGCTGTTCCTGCTTTGTCATTTTTGTCTGGTTTAATTCGTGTATCATAAACGGAGAATTCGGCAAAGTTCGTCAGAATTGAAAGAGGGAGTTTTGCGGTGTAGGCATAACGGCGCACCTGATAGGCAGATTCGGCAGTATCCCTAATATTGACGGAAGGCTTTTTTGCCTCTACAAAGAATTTTCGTACCCCTCCGATACGGAAACTATAATCCGGCGCTTTTTTTGAGCCATCTATCTTTACTTTGTCTTCCCGTACTACTTCACGGTAACTTTCTGAAAAACCTTGATTGTTGGCAACATCCCAATCAAGAAGTGTAAAAAACTTGTCAATGAAATCTGTGCGAGTATTGGACTCATCGTATTGACCGCTTTTGTACTGGGCAATATTTGCAGAAAACAAGGAAACGAGAACGCTGAGTTGATCAGTACTGGTATTTTTGGGCATAAAAAATTATATCATTAGATAGCTTAAAAAACAAGGTAAAATCATTCATCTATCTTTCAATAAACCTCCTCCCCAAAAATATCTCATTTCCATTAATTACCTTTATCTCCTTAACAATTCCTCGTCTATTATAGCGTCCCTTTCCTCGCTCAATTTAAACCGAAGTTTAAACCGAACTTTAAACCGAAGTTTAAACCGAAGTGTCCTGCCCACGCTGAACCTCCAATTATTTCCCTCTTCATTATTGCCCCAGCTTTTCACACATCTCTCCAAAAAAATCTATCGCCTTTTACCACACTTTACCCCTCCTCTTTTTCGTCTTTTTTCGTGTGCGTACCGAAGGTACGTTTTCGTGTGCGCACTGTCGGCCACCTAAAGGTGTCCTTGCTTTTTTACATACAGTGGCTTTTATTGGTGCTTACGCTATGCGGCAATAGACATCTACACGGCTTGACGCCGTGCATATATCTAGCGTGTGGTAAAATTCTTCGTATTCCATTCCTCCCTCTCCTCCCCTCAAAAATACCCTGAAATTAATCTCTTCTCTTTTCTCTTTGTTCGTATGGCTTGCCCCCCTCCCCAATTTTCTCTATAATGACAAACATGGCAAAGTACCCATTTGAAACAATAGAACCCAAGTGGCAAAAGTACTGGGAAGACAACAAAACTTTTAAGGTGACGGAAGACGCGTCCGTCTCCAAGGACAAGCGGCGTTATGTCCTTGATATGTTTCCGTATCCGTCTTCGCAGGGGCTGCATATAGGCCACCCCGAAGGCTATACGGCTACCGATATTTATTGCCGCTACCTGCGCATGAACGGCTACAATGTGCTGCATCCTATGGGCTTTGACGCCTTCGGGCTTCCCGCGGAAAATTACGCTATCAAAACCGGGACTCACCCGGCTATTACCACCGCCGCTAACATCAATACTTTCCGCACGCAGATAAAAAAACTTGGCTTCTCTTACGATTGGGACCGCGAGGTTGATACTTCCGCCGAGGATTATTACCGCTGGACACAGTGGATTTTTCTCAAACTTTTTGATAAGGGGCTTGCTTACGAAGCGGAAAGCCCCATTAACTGGTGTCCGTCCTGCAAAACCGGGCTTGCCAACGAAGAAGTTAAGGACGGCCTTTGCGAGCGCTGCGGTACGAAAGTTACGCGCAAACGAATCCGCCAGTGGATACTCAAAATAACCGCGTACGCCGAGCGCCTGCTCGCTGACCTTGACGGCCTTGACTGGCCGGAGCCTGTAAAGTTAATGCAGCGCAACTGGATTGGACGCAGCGAAGGCGCAAATGTAATATTTAAGATCGACGGCCATAAAGACGAACTTGAAATTTATACCACGCGCCCCGACACCCTTTTCGGCGCGACATACATGGTTCTCTCTCCGGAACACCCGCTGGTGGAAAAAATTACCACGCCCGAACAAAAACAGGCGGTAACTTCCTACATCGAAGCCGCCGCACGCAAGAGCGATCTTGAGCGCACGGATTTGGCAAAAGAAAAAACCGGCGTCTTCTGCGGCGCGTACGCGATTAATCCCGTAAACGATCAAAAGATACCTATCTGGATCGCGGACTATGTTTTGATTTCCTACGGCACGGGCGCGATAATGGCTGTTCCCGCCCATGACGAGCGCGACTGGGAATTTGCCAAGGTGTTCAAGTTGCCGATAATTTTGGTCGTAGTCGGCGAAAAGCCCCAGGCGGGAAAAGATTATTCCGCCGAACCCAAAGAATGTACCGTCGCGGACGGTTACTCCGTCAACTCGGACAAATTCACGGGACTTCCCACTTCCGAGGCAAAAGATCGCGTAACAGACTGGCTTGAGGAAAAGAAAATCGGCAAGAGGGCGGTTAATTACAAATTAAGGGACTGGATTTTCAGCCGGCAGAGATACTGGGGCGAGCCTATTCCCGTCGTGCATTGCGAGAAGTGCGGCATAGTGACGGTGCCGGAAAGCGAACTGCCGCTTAAACTTCCGAATGTAAAATCTTACGCGCCTACCGGAACAGGCGAGTCCCCTCTCGCGGGTATAGACGAATGGGTGAATACTGTTTGCCCAAAATGCGGCGGAAAGGCAAAGCGCGAGACAAATACCATGCCCCAATGGGCGGGCTCGTGCTGGTACTACATACGCTACATCGATCCTAAGAACAGCAAAGAATTTGCCGCCAAAGATAAAATCAACTATTGGCTGCCCGTGGATTTATATGTAGGCGGCGCGGAACACGCTGTGCTTCACCTTCTTTACAGCCGCTTCTGGCACAAGGTTCTCTATGATCTCGGCCTTGTGAATACTGTCGAACCGTTCCAGAGATTGATCAATCAGGGAATGATCCTCGGCGAGGACAACCAGAAAATGAGCAAGAGCAAGGGCAATGTAGTTAACCCCGATGACATAATCAAAGAATACGGGACAGATTCGCTGCGCCTGTACGAGATGTTTATGGGGCCGCTGGAAGTCAGCAAGCCGTGGAATATGTCGGGCGTTTCAGGCGTGTCGCGTTTTTTGGAGCGGCTCTGGGCTATAGGCGAAAAACCTCTGTGCGGCGCGGAACCGGGAAGCGAAGAAGCGGGCGGCGCCGCTTTACAGAAACTTTTACACCGTACCATAAAAAAGATTACGCACGATACCGAAAACCTCTGTTTTAATACCGCTATCAGCCAGATGATGATCTACTCAAGCGAACTTGCAAAACTTGCGGAAATCCCGCGTTCAATGTGGCAGCCGTTTGTTATAATGGCAAGCGTTTACGCGCCGCATCTTGGAGAGGAGCTTTGGGAAAAACTCGGCAATAAAAATACCGTTTCCGCCTGCCAATGGCCGGTTTTTGACGACGCTTTAACGCGCGATGACGAAGTAAATATCGTGGTGCAGGTAAACGGAAAAATTCGCGATAAATTTACAGCTCCCGTAGGAACTGTAAAAGATGAATTGGAAAAAACGGCGCTTTCTTTATCCGATGTAAAGAAATGGCTGGATGGGCAAACGGTAAAAAAAGTTATCGTTGTACCTGACAAACTGGTTAATATTGTGATATAAATTTAAAGATGGAATTTATGGCAGAAGACAACGATCCTTACTTTCGCGATGATCCGGGAAATATAGGCGAATTGCTTCCAATATACAAATTTGATCTTAAAAACGGCATTGACGCGTGGAAGTTGTGGCGTACCAATGACGGACGTATTCTGCCAAACAGCGCCAGCAGTTTCCACACGATTGAAAATCCGTTTGGAAAAGACAATCTATTGGTTCTTTCCACCAGTTTTGACCCTGTTGCCGTAAAAAAACCTTTTGGCGGTTTTGGAATAAGAATTCCCATAAATCCCGCCTTAGTGTTAAACGATAAAACAAATATTGAATTCGAGTTTTATTACCCGCAAAACGCTGTTGGAAAATATATGAGGTTTGAAATCTGGTCAACTTCAAGCGGCGGGGAAGGGAGTCAGGCAAATACCGGACTTCCCGGAACCAATAAAACGCAGATCTATATTCGCTCATCAGAGATGGAAGACGCCAATAATGTAAATCTTAATTCCAGATGCGGTTACTACAATAATGAGACATGGTACAACAAAACCCTTCGCGTGGCAATTCCAGTGTCAAGCGGTCAATGGGAATATCTTAATATAGATCTTCATACGGAATTAGGCGTAAAACTTTCAAACGATCTTCTGATGATAGGAAATGTAAGAATAATACAGAAAGATCCCGGCGGACTTAGCATTCCCGCCGTAAATAATACAAAAAGTTTTTTTCAGGTTCCTCCTGTCAAGGGAAAATATAATCCGGAAAACGGATATTTTTTTATAGGTACGTCCGGTACGGGGAAGATGGATCCCGATTCATTAATAGGTTATCATTTCGGAATTTTTTTTGATCAGAATAATCTTAAGCCGGAGATGCATTATACCGCCCCAAAATGGCTTAAAGACGAATACCCCAACTTTAAATTTAAGTCTAATAACGAAAATATCGAATGGCTTTTTCCTACCGACGCTTATTTACATCTGATTAATTCGGGCAATAAAGGCGAATATAAATTACACGGCCATTGCCTTGCGTGGAATCACCAGTCCCCGCCGTGGATGGAACAGATTATACCTGAAAATATTGATTCCATAGAATGGAATAAAGAAGGCTTGTATTACTCATACGGCGCCGGCGCGGCGGAACCGTATCAAAAGGTTAAAAAAGAAACGGCCCGGCGCGTTTATTTTAACCATATCCTGTGTGTTATGCGCCATTTTATGTCTGTTGACGCAAAGTACGGTTCAAGCAGGGAACGCGGCATTATACCGTTTCATTCGTTCGATGTTATTAATGTGGAAATTCACGAAAATAAACATACCGAAATTATTCAAAAGAACAAAGATGAATGGAAAACGGCGTTAAGAAACCTTTCATGGCTTTTTGCGATGACGGATAATGATTATAACGATATAAAACAGCATTATATTTACCTGCTTTTCAAGTTTGCGCACATTGCCGTTCCTAACGCGCTAATGGCGGCAAAATATAAAAAAGGTTTCAATGATCCTAATGTTGTCCCGGATTATATGAAGCTGGATTTTCATGATGACAACGGCAGCATAGACGCTTATATCAGCGAAAAACCTCCGATTCTTACTTACAACGATTACGAAATAGCAAGTTATTCCAAGACAAGAATAGCCTGCAATATGATCAGGGAATTAAACAGTGCGTGGGTATTTGATCCTCTTTATGACGGCAGGAATTTGATTGAATGCATGGGAATCCAGGGGCATGAGGCTGTAAGCCCGACTATGGCAGGCAGAAATCAAACTTATATATCGGCGTTTACCGGGCTTATTGATAAAGGCTTGCTGGATTGTTTATGCTATTCCGAGCTTGATATAAAACAACCCGATTCCGCTCCCGGCGGCGGTTCAAAAGCGCCTGAGGTATTAAACCAAAAACAAGCCGACGTCATTGGTTATCAGTACGCGCTGCTTTTTAAGTTATTCGAAAAATATAAAAAATATATTGACCATGTTATTATTTGGAGTCCTTTTGGCGGTGGTTTTGCGAACAGTTATGTTCTTTTTGATCAAGACAAAAACGCAAGTCAGGCGTATTATGGTATTATGGAACCGGACAGATTCATCAAAGGACATTCGTATTTAGACAAATATTTTGCGGGAGAGTATGATAAAGTCAGAACTTACAACAAAAATTCTTGACGCTTTTTTTAAGGGCTTCCTTGATATTGACGGCTTTGCCGGAACCGATAATTCCCTTAACGGAATTCAAGTTGATAATGACGGCGCTATTGTAAAAAAAATCGCCTTTGGCGTGGACGCTTCCATGGAAACTTTTGAACAGGCCGCCGCCGTAAACGCGGACCTGCTCTTTGTCCACCACGGGCTGTTTTGGGGACCCCCGGAAAGAATAACGGGAAATCTAAGGCGGCGGATTAAGTTCCTGCTCGAACGCAACATCTGCCTGTACGCGGTTCACCTGCCCCTTGATCAGCACCCTAAATTGGGGAATAATGCCGTTCTGGCGGAATTATTGGGCCTGGAGAACGTCGAGCCTTTCGGCGTTTACCACGGGCGTAAAATCGGTTATAAGGGAACATTCCCAAAACCTGTTACAATAGAGGAAGCGGTAAAAAAGATTGATTTTATGGGCAGGCCGCCTTTGGGAGTTTTTCCCTTCGGCAAAAAAGAAATTACAAGCGCGGCTGTTATGTCCGGCGGCGCGGCGGATAACGCGAAGGACGCTATTGAAAACGGCGTTGATTTATTTGTAACCGGCGAGAGCGCGCATCAGGTTTACCATGACTGCCTGGAAGCAAAGCTTAACATGGTTGCCGGCGGTCATTACAATACGGAAGTTTGGGGCGTCCGCGCCGTTATGCGCCATTGCGCCGCCGAACTTGGAATTGAAACTGAATTTGTCGATATACCGACAGGTTTGTAATATTTATGGATTGGAGTGGAAAAATGAAGCTGAAAATTAATTTGGAGAAAGAAAGGATGCTGCCGCTGTCGTTAACGGCTTTTATTATCCTTGTGGATCAGGTTACAAAGGCGATTATCGCAAAATTAAGCCCGGAACGCGGGATGATTAAAGATGTTTTTAATAACGGCCTTCTTTGGATTTATCACGCACGGAACAAGGCGATTGCGTTCAGCCTTGGCGAAAATTTTCCCGATTCCGTTAAAAAGATCGCCTTTATTGTTATTCCTATTTTGGTTTTGGGGTTTCTGCTGTGGTACTATTTTAAGTCCGATGATTTTACAAAAATACAAAGATGGGCGGCGGCCGGAATTATCGGCGGGGGCATAGGAAACATAATCGACCGTATTTTCAGGCCCGACGGGGTAGTGGATTTTATAAGCGTAAAATTTTACGGATTTTTGGGCTTTGACCGCTGGCCTACTTTTAATCTTGCCGACTCGTCCGTTGTTGTGTGCTGTATTTTATTGTTTGTATCAATATTTGTCGCTTCGCGGAAAAAAGAAGAGGCTGCGCCAAATGAATAAAAAAGTCAACACGCTTTTGTTTGTTCTTTGCGCGACGCTGTTTAATATTATTATCGCAATGGTCAGCTTTATTGTGTTTACGCTGCTTTATTTAAAGTTCCTTATGCTGCAGATGCCGGAATCAAGCCGTTCATGGGCCTTTGCGGTCATTTTTCTTGCGTCTATAGGCGTATCGTTTTTGGTTTATCGTATTGTGTTAAAACACTTAATAGAGAAGATCGACATAGAAAAATATTTTGATCCTCTTTTTGTGGGAAAATATAAGGGCAAAAACAGGTAAAATTCGGTTAATAATCCCTTGATCTTTCTTTTTTAATGTAATAGACTAAGGCATTAAAGTTGTTTTTAACCTTTTTTATAGGAGTTTATATAATGAAACGGACTTATCAACCCAGCAAAGTTAAGCGGAACCGAAAATTCGGTTTCCGGGCCCGTATGAAAGACAGGTGGGGGCGGCTTGTGCTAAAACGCCGAAGGGCAAAGGGCCGGTACAAATTAACGGTTTCCGACGAGAAAAAGCCTTATTAACAGTAATAACGCCTCTTTTCGCTTTGAGCGAAAGGAGCATTTAAAGGGAAGGAAAGAAATCCGGGAAGTTTTTGAAAAGGGCAGGCAGTATTTCTGCCGGGGCGCGAAGCTTTTTGTATTAAAGAGCGGTTTGCCCCATAACCGGATTTGCTTTACCCTTCCGAAAAGTTTTGGGAACGCGGTTGCGAGAAACCGCGCAAAGCGCCTTGGGCGTGAGGCTTTCAGGTTGTTTGACAACCAGCTTTGCGGCGGTAACGACTTAATACTGCTGGTCTATCCGGAAACAGAGATGTCTCTTTCCGGCAGGCTTAAACAACTTGAGTCCCTTTTTAACAAAGCCGGTATATTGAAATGAAGAAGATAGCATTAAGTTTTATCCGTTTTTATCAAAACGCGGTATCTCCCCATTTCCCTCCGGCCTGCAGGTATTACCCTACTTGTTCATCTTACGCTTACGAAGCGGTGAATAAATACGGTGTTCTGCGCGGCGGTTTATTGGCAGTGAAAAGGCTGGCGCGCTGTCATCCTTTTCACGCGGGCGGGTATGATCCTGTACCTTGATATAATTTTTTTATGAAGGAAGTAAAATGGAAAAAAATACAGTTTTAGCGGTAGTTCTTTCTACCGTTGTACTTATCGGTTTTTATGTGGTGCAGGGAGTGTTCTTTCCGCCCAAAAAACCTGAACAGCAGAGCGTCCAGCCGCCGGTAACGGCGGTCAAGCCGGAGCCGGAACTGTCTCAGGTTCCGCAGGGCGAACCGGCAAAGGAACCGGCGCAGCAAGCAGCGGCGCAGCAAGCAGCGGCGCAGCAAGCGGCGACCTTGCCCGATTCGGACGCGGGCCCGAATGACTTACAGTACATAGTTGTTGACACGGAATTAATGGCCGTAACCCTTACCAACGCCGGCGGCAATATTATTTCGTGGAAACTAAAGCTGCATAACGACAAAGAAGAAAACGTCGATATGATCCTTGCCGGCGAAAAGGAAGCGCAGGCTTTTTCCGTAGCGTTCGGCGGTATAGACGCCCAGCCTGTCACGTCTTTGTTTTATGTAAATAAAATATCAGATTACATTATAGAATTTTACCGCGACTTCAGCGGCGCGGACGGAAAATTCCGCCTGATCAAACGGTACGAATTTAAGCCCAGGGATTATATGTTTGAACTGACTCTTACCCTTGACGGCGGATATTCAATGACCGGCTTTAACTTCGCGGGCAGCGCGTATACATTATCATTCGGGCCGCAGATTGGCCCCAAGTTTGTAAAACTGGATAACCGTTACGATTACAGGCATTATCTGACATTTACAAACGGAAAAAGAAAAAACGCGAAACTTAACGATATTATAGACACCCACCCGTCATGGACGGCAATTTCAGGCAAGTATTTTGCCTTTATCGCGATTCCCTATCTTGCGCAATACAGCGTCGTTTTTTCTGACAAGCCGGAACAGGGCATTTCTTCCGCTTCCAGACTCAGTATTATCCGCCCCGCCATAACCGCGTCCAGAACCGCGGACACATACCGCTTTTATCTTGGACCTAAAACGCAGGAAGCGCTTGCCGTTTACAATACAGGCAGAAACGAGTTCGGTCTTAAAGACACGCACCTTGAGGAAGTTGCCAGTACGCGCGGAATTTTGTCCCCTCTGGAAAAACTGTTAAAATGGCTGCTCCTTCTTTTTTATAAAATTGCGCCTAACTACGGCGTCGCGATTATCCTGCTTACGCTGTTTATAAAGCTCCTCTTTTTCCCCCTTACAAAAAAAGGATCGGAAGCCACTTTGCGCATGCAGGCGCTGGCTCCCAAGATCAAGGAAATACAGGAAAAATACAAAAACAATCCGCAGAAACAGCAGGTTGAAATGACGAATTTTTACAAACAGGAAGGATACAACCCTATTTCCGGCTGTCTGCCCATGCTTTTGCAAATACCGATTTTTATCGCCATGTATAACCTGTTTAACAACCATTTTGACCTGCGCGGAGCGGCGTTTATTCCCGGGTGGATACCGGATCTTTCGGTTCCAGAATATATCTGGAATTTCCCCGACGGTTTCAGGCTCCCTCTTTTACACTGGACGGCGCTAAGGGCCCTGCCGTTTATTTATGTGGCGTCTCAGTTAATTTACGGCAAGGTAACGCAAACGCCGGGACAGCAGCAAAGCGCCGGACAAATGAAGATGATGTTATACGTCATGCCGATAGCGTTCTTCTTCATCCTTTATGACGTTCCTTCCGGATTGTTAATATACTGGATTTTTTCCAACATTCTTACTTTGGTACAGCAGGTGATAATAAACAGGTATATTCACGCGAAGAATGAGCAGGTTATAAACCAGCCGGAAGAAAAACATGTTATCGCGCCCAAAAAAAAGAAAAACCGGTAGTCCAAAACAATTTTTTGACTATCCGATAAAGTTAAGGAGAGACTTATGGAGTATGAATTTGAAGGCCGCACCGAAAAAGAGGCAATTGACAACGCGGCAAAAGAACTGGGACTGGAAAAAGACGATTTTGACGTGGAAATTCTGGAGACTCAAAAAAACGGCCTTTTCAAAAAAGGCTTTGTACGGATAAGGGTTCATACCGGAAACACGACGTTTCAAAAAAACGCGTTTCATGGAAACGCGTTTCATGGAAACGAAGCTTCTTCGGAACCTGAAGCGAGGCAAAAGTCCGGAGGAGCCAAGGCGATCTTCGGGGAGCCTGTTCCGCAAAATGAATTTGAGGAAAAAATGTCGGAATTTACAACCGGCATTATTGAAAGAATGGGATATCCCGGCAAGGTTACGATCCTTTTCAGGGAGAAGCATAAGATTGGGATAAAAATTGATTCTGAACATTCATCCATCCTGATCGGGAAAAAAGGCAAAAATCTGGACGCGCTTCAGCTCCTGTTGAATATTTACGCCGGCAGGCTGGGCCGGGAAGATATGCGCGTAATTCTTGATACCGAAAATTACCGCATCCGCAGGGAAGAGTCCCTTGTACGCCTTGCGTACAGCGTTGCGGAAAAAGTCCGCGAAAGCCGCGATTCCATCCTGCTTGAACCTATGAATCCTTTTGACAGGTGGCTTATCCATACGACCTTAAATGATATAAACGACGTTGAAACCAAAAGCGAGGGAGAAGGTTTATATAAACAGGTAAGGGTTTTTTACCGCGGATTAAAATAGATGAAGCGCAGGCTCTTCAGTTTGTTTTTATTTACTTTCATTATTCCCTGTGTTTTTTCGCTCTCGCTTGAAGAGCTTGTGGGGCTTGAAGCCGCCAATCGTCTTCGTTCAGGCTCTGTTTCCGAAACTCAGCTTGGAAAACCCGCGCTAAAATTTCTGCCCGCTTTGCCTGATTTGCGGCAATTTGTCACCAATTCCATGGCTTCCCTTGAGCCGACTCTGGCTGTCGAGACGCTTTATCTTTATAAAAAACCGAATTCCGCCGCGGTTTGGAACGACAGCCTGCGGTCAGCGTTATTTAACCAAATGACGGCTATAAGCACCCTTGCCGGAATTGAATATTTTTCCGCAACCCGCAATGCCATGAGGACTTTTTATGAATATTCATCGGTTATAGACACGCCGTCGTCCAAAAAACCGCTTCCCGACCCTGTTTTTGACAGGCCTCCCGCACAATATACGCTTTTCGCAAGGCAAAAAGACCTTACTTTTGGGGATAACATCTACCGTTACGAGTACAAAACGGCGGAAAGCGCTTTGTTCTTTGTTCAGGAAAATATGACTTCCATGAGTTACGGAATAATTCCGGCGGTCGGCAAAAACAGGCTCAGGTCGGTTCTGGCTGTAATCGACTGCGGCGACTCGCTGTTAATCTATGCCGTTTCAATGGCAAAAGCCGCCTCCGTTCCGGGAATGACGGACAGAATAGGCAATTCATTCAAAAATCGGGCGGACGCGGTCTATAAATGGTTCGTTTCAGGCGCGGATAAGCTGTTTTAATTGAAGAAATTGGTTGAATTTGCCGAAAATAAGAAAATAATATATAATATATTTAAGGATGGTAAAGTATGAGGTTATTAACCAGATCCGATTTTGACGGCCTGGCTTGCGGGGCACTTTTAGTATATTTGGGACTCATCGACGAATGGAAATTTGTACATCCAAAAGATATTCAAGACGGCCTGATTGAAGCCTCGGATAATGATATTTTGGCGAATATACCCTACATTAAGGGCTGTAAACTGTGGTTTGACCATCATTCCAGCGAATCCGACAGATTGGGAAAAAACATATATTTTGAGGGAGTTTCGAAGCCCGCCCCAAGCTGCGCCAGGGTAGTTTATGAATATTACGGCGGCGACGCCAAACTTGGTAAATTCGCGGAGATGATTCACTATGTAGACAAGGTGGATTCCGGCAACCTTACCCCCGATGAAATTCTGGACCCCAAAGGCTGGGTGCTTCTCGGCTTTATCATGGACCCGCGCACAGGGCTCGGCCGTTTCAGGAATTTTACCATCAGCAACTACGATTTAATGAAAGAACTGGCTTTAGCGTGCACCGAAAAAAATATCGACGAAATACTTGCCATGCCTGACGTAAAAGAACGCCTGGATTTGTACTTTGAACAGACAAGTAATTATAAAGAGATGGTTCTTAAGCATGCCAAGCCTATGGATAATGTCATTATGATAGACCTGCGTAACGTGGATACAATTTACGCCGGGAACAGGTTTTTTATTTACACGCTTTTCCCGGATCAGAATATTTCTGTCTGGGTTGTGGACGGCAGGAACAAAGTAAACGTCGCCGTTACCGTCGGCTACAGCATTATAAACAGGACCGCGACCGTGGACGTAGGCGCTCTCTTGCTCTGCTACGGCGGCGGCGGCCACAGGCAGGTAGGAACCTGCCAGGTCCCCTACGACGACGCCGACCGTGTAATCGCCGAGATTCTTGAAAAGTTGAAACACTAGTCAACGGTAAATATCTTATTTCTTACAGCTCTTGCCAGTTTATAATATTCGGCTCTCGAAGGTTCCCGTAAGGGGAAAGAGTACCACAGTGTTTCCGTTTCACCTTTTGTGTCAACCAGTTCGCATAACGCGGTGTAGCCGTTCTCCTTTGTGCCGTGAATTCTTATAGCCAGCCTGAACCTTGCCGTTATCGTTTCTTTTTTAAAGCCCGCTTTTAAAAGCGCCCTTTCAAGATGCTTGTTTGATTTTGAAGTTTCCTCAAAAAATAAATCCATGTATACCGGTAGTTTCATTCCTTCCTGATTCAGCGCCCCTCTGTTCATCGCAAAAAGTTCTTCGGCGTTTTTCAGCGATTTATGACAGTCGGCGATATATTCCCTTTCCCAGAAAGGATCGTATTCCCGCAGCGCGCTTTCTATTAAATGTTTTTTGTTAAATAATAAGCCTTCTTCATAATCATAAAAAGGAAACGAGGCGGGAATAAGCTCTGTTTCAAATGCGCGCGCCTTATTCAGATAGGTAAAAGCGCGGCGCGGATAATCCTTAAACGCGTTGTAATACTGCGAAAGCGAATCAAGATGAATTTCATCGTTGTCTGAGAAAGTTTTCGCGTACGCGTTTGCCGCGGCAAGACAGTATTTTCTGTAGAGTTTATAATTTACTTCCTTTTTTAACATATACGAGATTGTTCTGAAGAGCGATAACATTTTTTCTTTTGGAGTTTCCGGCGGCAAATACCGTTCGGTATTAAGAAGTCCGGAATATGTTTTGGCGAGCGTATGATGAATCTCTCTTTTATAACGGTCCGGGTCTATGCCGAAATTTAACATCCATGAATTATTGCCGTCTCTAAGGCAGTCCTGGGCGTAAAGCCGCGCCTCTTCCAGCCGGCCGGATTTTTGGAAAATATGGGCAAGCCTTAATTTAGAAAGCGGGGAAGTGTCGGTTTCATAGGCGATCTCGCATTCCCTTTGGGCTTCTGTCAGTTTTAGCTGTTGTTTAAGGAGTTCTACCCGCGCAAGGTGGCCGGAAGCGCGGTTATACAATTTTATCGCCGAATCGGTCGCGTGCATGCAAAAATCGTAAAGGTAAAAACGCGATTCCAGAATTGAAAGGTTATACCACGCTATCGAGGTATATTCATTGTCTTTGTATTCTTCTCCCAATTCGATGGATTTGCCGTACCAATATTTGCTGTCATCATAACGGTACATATCGGAATAAATAGTTCCAAGCGTCATTGAAAAATCGGAATTATAACCAAAGCGTTCTACGGCGGAAACAAGAAGTCTTTCCCCGTCCTCGGTCCTGTGGACTTTGAAATACATCCAGCCGAGACGGCCTATTACTTCCATGTTTTCCGGTTCTATTTCAAGCACGCGCTCGTAATAGTCAACCGATTCCGCGCTGCGGTTAAGGTATCCGGCGGTTATCGCGAGCCTGATAAGGACAGGCACGTCATAAGGAGAAAGAGCTTCAACTTTCCTGTACTCGTCCCACGCAAGGTTGAAAAGAGAGCGGCCGTAATAAAGATTTCCCAGCGCCCAGGGAAACCGCGCGTCGCCGGGAAAAGTTTTTGCCCCTTTTCTGTATAATTCTATCGCCTTCTCCCAATGTTCCGAATAATCGGCGTCGGAAGCTTCCCGGAAAAGGGCGTCCGCGCTTATCGTTCCTTCGCCGCTCTGCGCCGTAACAAACTGCGCTTGTGAGCCTGCAAACAATCCAATTAAAAGAAAAACTGTTAAAATTTTTCCCGGTGTAATAACAGACAACGGAAAAATCCACGCCGTTATACGCCGCAACAGCGGCACATTCGCGTTGTATGAAGAGCGGAAATCCCTGTAGTTTGCCGTTTGAAGCTCAAGCTCATGTTCCGAATACTCAGGCGCGAAACGGGCGGCGGCGGCGGACTTGTACAGCGGATAAATGCCGCTGAAAATGTTATTAAGCTGTAACGCCCATTCCGGTTCGGAAAGACCGTAGGTCAAACCGAATGTCAGACCGAAGGTCAGACCGCTCCCGCGCCCCGCGCGAAATCCTGCAAGGCGCAAAAGGCGGCAGGCATGTTTAAAAAGACGGATAGATTTTTTCCTTGTGTTTTTTGTCAGAAATACGGAAAGGTACGCGCCGCAGCGTATGTAAAGAGAGAGAACAACTATAATAAATATAAACAGCGAAAGCCCGTTGTTTTTAAGAAGTATATACGCGTTTTTATTAAAGGAATTATTGCCGGAAATTGTTTCAGTATCGTCCGCGTCTTCTTTTACCCTCATGTTAAAACGGTTTTCAATAATTTCCCTCATTAGTTTTTCAAACAGCGCGGGATCAACGCCCGCTTGAAAACGGAACTCCTCGTCTTCGGCAAGATTTTCCGTAGTTGGGTCAAATTCAATCCAGCCGTATCCGGGAAAAGCAACTTCGACCCACGCGTGCGCCATGTCGGAACGCACAGGATAATAATCAAAAGTATTTGTTTCCTTTTCCACAAAGAAACCGGCGGCTAAACGGGCGGGAATTCCCATAGAGCGCAAAAGCAGCGTCATTGCGAACGCGTAGTATGAACAGTAGCCTTTTTTTGACTTAAATAGAAACCATCCAAGCTGGTCCCCGTCCGGCGCTATTCCCGGCTTTAAACTGTAGCGGTAATCTCCGTCTTTTAGATAATTGTACACGGCTATAACCTTTTCAGTGTAAGTTATGCAGCCTTCCGTTATAAGCCCCGCAAGGGAGCGTATGCTCTCGTCGTTTCCAAAATCCGTATAAACCTTAAATTCGTCCTCATTTAACTTAAGTTCGGGAACCGACGGCCATTTAACCGTACTTATTATCAGATCATAAATATCCGCGTCGCTGACAAGGCTGGTAACGGCATAAGCGGCTTTGAAAGACGACGCGTCCCAGTTTTCGTAAGGGGTAACCTTAACAGGCTCTTTCATGCCTATAAACGCGGTGCTTTCCACATTTACCAAAAAATATTCCTGCGGCGAAAGACGGGCTTCCTTAAACGCGGTTGGAGAAAGGGAAACCTCCCTTCCGGGAAGCTTCTGCGGATGCGTTTTTTCATCAAGTTCCTCAATTTTATAAAAGCCGTTTCTCTTGCTGTAACCCGAAAGCACCGCGCGCCGCAGAAGTATATGTTCGTCGTTCTCTTTTTTTACAATAAGGATTAAATCGTTTTTTACGGAAATTTCGGGATCAAGTTTTAACAATTTGGAAAAATCAAAACTGAAAAACTTAGGTTCCAAAAGGCCGCCGCCCATTTGGGCCGCCTGTTCCTGAATCGGTTTTATGAATAATAAGCCGCCTGTTACAATGATTAAAAAAAGAGCCGCAATGCTTAAAAGTTTTTCTTTTAACTGTAGTTTTGTTTCCGGCGGCATGGAAAAGAGCAGGGCAAGCGCCTGAAAAAAGACAATTCCGGCAAAAAGGACTATCATCACAATAGGCCAGCGGTAGATTTCTATTTTGCCCGTGTGCGCGATACTGAAAATAAACAGAAGAATGGAAACATCCGCAATGATGATCGCTCTTAAAAATTTTCGGGAACGTACGGCAAAAAATGTAGTAACCGCGCTCCAGTAATACGGAAACAGGGAAACAAAATTATTCCTGTCCAGATTAAGCAGCATGGAGTCAAAAAGAATCGCCTGCGCGTCTGCTCTGTCCGGAATGAAAAACCGGGGCATGGCGACTAAAAACCTGCCAACCCACGGAATAAGCGCGATGGAAATGACCGCTGCTTGCTGCGATGCCGCTGCGGCTCTTATTTGTTTACCGCCGATCTTGAAGACGGAAAGAAATGCGGCGGCGGAAAATCCCGCAAGCAGGGTGACGGTAAAAACCGAAGTATCCGCAAGATCCGCCGCGATAAGCCGTATCTGGAAAAGGATGATAAAAACCGCGGCGGACCGGAAAGCGACGGCAAAATTTTTTTCCATTACCGCACCTCGACAACTTGCGCTTTTACGCCGTAATGCCTGTTGTAAAACCCCGCGCATGTCTGAGACGATTCCGCTAACGCAGCTAGCTGCGACGCTGCTTGCTGCGACGCTGCTTGCTGCGACGCTGCTTGCTGCGCCTTTTCGCGCAAGGCGTTTTCGCCTGCGGCATAAATAAAAATCAATTCTATCGAACGGTTCGCGTTATCCGCTAAAAATTTTTCCAGCGCGAAATTACCCGTATTAATCCTTGGCAGCGCCAATATGACTATTCCCCGGTCTTCAGTCACGGCAGGCAGCGCCGTTTCGGCTTGTGCGGGCAGAGCCGCGGGGTAAGCCAAAAAAAATCCCAACTCTGCCTGAGTCAATGAATCGCTGCTTGCTGCGACGCCGCTTTTTTCGCCGCTGTTTACTGCGCCGCTGTTTGTAAAACCGATTTGAACATTTATTTCCTTCCCCGCGTTGTTGATAATAGCAAGCGCGTTTTCACAAAGCAAATCCACAGCATCCGCGCCGCTGTTTGCCGCCTCATTATTTGATGAGTAAAGCGAATCATATTGGGTATCAATCAAAATTGTCAGAGAGGAAGAAGGCGGCGGTTCGCGTTCTCCCTGACGGACAATAAGCTCTCCGCCGTGGCCGTACAGTTTCCAGTTGATGCGCCGCGGATCGTCGCCGGGCACATAGGGACGGTGGTCGATAAGGTAATCGGTACGTTCAAAAGTTGGGGAATCCTGCCTGTTCGCCTCTCCGCCCTTCGCCCTCACAGACAAAGGCTCCGCGCCGGCGTCAGGGCTGACAAGCAGGCGGGCGGCGCAGCAAGCAGCGGTGTTTTTTCCTATGCCGCTATTTGCTGTGTCGTCATCAACTGCCGGTATGCGGTACGCGAAACGGAAAAATCCCAAAATGTCAAAAACGGCGAATTCATCATAGGCGGAAAAATACGCCCCCCTTTTTTTTACCTGAAAATTCAACGGTGCCCCGTTTTTATTTTCCGGTTTAAAATCATAAGTTACGCGCCGCCCGTCATTTGTTTTTAAGATTATCCTGCAGCGTACAAGGATGCCGGGAAACTGAAAAATATTTTTTCCGGCATAAGCGGAATTGTTTTCCATGTATACCGCGTTTGTCCATCCCGCGCATACAATTTTTTCAGGCTCAAGCCGGATAGAAATATTTTTTGCGCGGCGGCGGTGTATTAACGCGAGAAGTAAAATCATAACAAGACAGTATGCCCATATCGCGAGAACTACCGCGCCTGTAAGAGTCAGAACAAGCTCGCGCCTGATCCTTCCGGCGGTAAATGAAAGGATAATTATCAGCAGGATAAACACGCCCATTGTACAGGGATAGAAAACCGCGGTTTGTTTAACTTTTCTTTTTTTCATCGGTTACTAAATTGTCAATTCGGGCAAGGCAAATTTCGCGGATGATTTTTTCGCCCGAAGACCTTGGATCGCGGAGCCTTACGCGGTGCGCTAGCACAGGCGCGGCAAGGATCGCCAAATCTTCATCAATAACATGATCCCTGCCCTTTACAAGCGCGCGCGCCTTTACCGCAGCCAAAAAATGCAGGGCGGCTCTGGGGCTTGCCCCAAGACTAAAACTTTTATGAATACGGGTGTCCCTGATTATGTCCGCGATTGCCTCTTTAATAGCCTTGTGGCAAAAGACGGCGCCTGCGGCTTTTTTCGCCGCGATAAATTCAGTCACGCGGATAACGGGCTCCAGTTTCGCAAGCCCCTCTTCGGCGGGATTTTCTTCAAGAATGGCAAGTTCCGCTTCGCGGTCGGGATACCCAAGAGCCAGTTTCATCATAAACCTGTCCAACTGCGCGGCGGGAAGCGGAAAAGTGCCTTCGCTTTCTATAGGGTTTTCCGTCGCTATTACAAAAAAAGGCTCCGGCGGCTTGTGCGTGTTCTGCCCTATGGTAACCTGCCGTTCGGCCATGACTTCCAGCATGGCGGATTGAACCTTGGGCGTTGTGCGGTTTATTTCGTCCGCAAGCACTATGTTGGAAAGCACGGGGCCGGGAATAAATCGGAATGTGCGCGACTTGGGATCAAACACGTCGACGCCCGTTATATCGTAAGGCAGAAGATCGGGAGTAAACTGAATACGCTTAAAATCAAGCCCTTTTTTGCCTCCGTCGATTAATTTTGCCAGCGTTTTCGCGACTGTGGTTTTACCCAGCCCGGGATAATCGTCAATAAGGACATGGCCCCCGGCAAAAATAGATGAAATTAACAGTTCCAGGAAATTTTCTTTTCCCTTGATAATCTTACCCGCGCCTTCAAGCAGGGCGGATGCGGCGTTATAATCTTTCATTGTAATATTTCTTTAATAAACTATTTTACTTTAATAAATAATATCTTGCCAATACCTAAAAAAAAGTATATTGTATAGTATGCCGGAAAAAGAGGTTACAATATTACTTTCCGAGATATTAAAAAAATCCGCCGGAAACAGCAATAAAAAAATAATCGATGTCATGAGGGACATGGAAGTTCCTGTTATTTGTTTAAAGAAAACTTCAAAAAGCAAGCGGCTTATGCCGTTTAAATCTTTACATGACACCAATGTAAATTTCTGGGTTCAGGACAACGTTTGGGAATATTCAATTACCGAAGAATCCCTGGAAAAAGTCAAGAAAGAAGTTATTGCAAGAAGCGGCTCATGGATAGATGATATAAAGGATATAGAAAAACCGAAAAAAGAAGAAAAGAAAAAAAAGCCCCTGCCCGATGATGAAGATCTGGAAGAATTGCAGGTAGAGGTAGGGTACGGGGATGAGTATAAAATCTTTGCCGACATGACAACCCACGAGAAGGTTACCCATCTTAATAAGGACAAACAGCGGTTAAACGAGCTTCTGGCGATTAAAAACAAGGACGTGGATGTTATTACCGAAGCCCTTGTCGATACTACCAAAGACGCCGCCCTGATAAATCAGACCGCTCTGACAGACGCCTTGCGTCTTGCGGACGACGAGGCAAAAAAGCACACGCAGGACATAGTGGATTCCACCCACGAACTTGTAAAATCGTCCGCCCTGCTTTTATCAGCGGATATATTTAACAACGATTTGGTGAATACGCTGGTAAAAAAATCCAACGGCACCATAGTCCAGCACATGACAAGGGTGTACATTCAGGGGATAGCGTTTCTTTCGTATTACAATAACCTTGTTTCAACATCCAGCGCTATTCAAAGACTGCGGATCACTTTTCAAGCCAAGTACCGCGATTTTTATCATAAGGTGCTTCCGAATGTTGATATAGACGACCTTTCTTTGGAACGTGTTTTTTACGGCGGCATGAGGGCGATTCCGCCGGATCATTATTTTAAGTGGGCTGTAGGTTTTCTTATTCACGATATAGGAAAGGCGGCCGCCGTTGAGTATCACGAGGGTGAAGCTTCTTATGACCGCAACATTGTAATTGATCATGTAAAGCAAGGGTATAAATCCGTAATGAACAAGACAAACTACCCAATGGAAGCCAGCCTTATTATCGGATACCATCACGAGTATTACGGCGATCCCGCCGGTTACGGTTATTTCCGGGCGTATCTTCAGCAATACAAAAAACAAAACCCGGAAGCAAAGCAGGATTACTGTATTTCTTACGATCTTGAGCCTGTCCTGGATTATCAGGTACTTGCTTATTTCCCCGCAAAAGTTCTGGAAATAATTGACGTGTTTGACAGCCTTACCGACGCTCACCGCGTTTACCGCAAAGCGCTGACTACGGACGAAGCCCTTACCATGATGCGCGAGGAATTTATCGAAAGATACCGTAAGTTAGACATAATTCTTTTTGATGTTTTTGTCTCATTTATCAAACAGCAAAAAAGCGAATAAGCTACACAAAGGATTTTTTTAAGAATTCCAAATCCAGTTCCGGATACACGGGGAAGCGGTCCAATAAAGTTTTTACGCGCCCAACCACCTCTTCTTTCACATTCGCGTTAATGTCGTATTTTGCCTTGCTCTTTTTGGAAGGATCTTTCTTGTCCGGCGGCTGTGTTGTCCCCTTTATCACTTTCGCAATCAATGCGCCCAGTTCCGTCATTTCCGCCTTACCCATTCCAAGGCTTGTAACGGCCGCCGTCCCAAGCCTTATCCCGGACGTATACCACGGGCCGTTCGGGTCGCGCGGAAGGCTGTTGCGGTTAAGCGTTATGTGACATTCGTGCAGGGCGCTTTCCGCCTGCCTGCCCGTAAGCGAGTTCTTGTGGACATTAATCAAAATCAGGTGGTTGTCCGTTCCGCCCGTAAGCACGTTCAGCCCGTTTTCAATACAGGAGGCCGCCAGCGCCTGACAGTTGTCGACGATATTCTGCGCGTATTTCTTAAATTCCGGCTGCGAGGCTTCACGAAAAGAGACCGCTTTTGCCGCTATCACGTGGGGCAGGGGCCCGCCCATGGTAAGAGGGCAGCCCTTGTCCAAAGCTTCGGCAAACTCGGAAGTGGAAAGCACGATTCCAGCTCTCGGCCCGCGCAAGGTCTTGTGGGTAGTGCTTGTTACGACATGCGCCCAGGGCATGGGATCAAAATCGCCCGTAAAAACCTTACCCGCCACAAGGCCGGCAAAATGCGCCATATCCACCATAAAGACGGAGCCCGCTTTGTCCGCAATCTCCCTCATGCGCTTAAAATTGATTTTTCGGGGGTATGCCGAATAACCGGCAAGAAGGATAAGGGGGCGCAATCCCATAGCCTGCTCTTCAATCTCGTCATAATCCAGAAGCCCGTCTTTTTTGGATACAGAATAACCGTAAACATCAAACATACGGCTGGAAATATTGTTCCTGTAACCGTGCGTTAAGTGTCCGCCCGAATAATAATCAAGCCCCAAAAGGCGCTGGTTCCCCAGCGAGGCTTTAAGCTCTTTCCATTGGTCGTCCGTAAGGTTATAAAGGTTTGTCTCATTCCATTTTTCCATTGCCGGACTTTCGATACGCGTGGAAAGTATCGCCCAGTAGGCCAGCAAATTGGCGTCCGCCCCGCAGTGCGGCTGCACATTGGCGTACTGTGCCCCAAAGAGCTTACAAGCCTCCTGCGCCGCAAGGGCTTCGATAGCGTCCACATTTTCGTTCCCCGCGTAAAACCTGTGAAAAGGCACGCCCTCAGCGTATTTATCTGTCAAAAGATTCCCCATAGCAAGCTGTACCGCGATAGAGCAGTAATTTTCGCTCGCAATCAGCTTAACTCTCTTACGCTGGTTTTCCAGCTCCTTCACGATAGAAGCCGCAATTTCCGGCGCAACTTTGGCAACCTCCGTCAAATTACAAAGGTAAGCCAAAAGACCCGTATTAATTTTATCCGGCGAAACCGCGGCAAGATAAGCCGCTACTGGGTTATTATTCATGGGGATAAGATTACCGAAAAACTTAAATAATTTCAAGATATACCGGAAGATTTCACGCAAAGGCGCAAAGGCGCAAAGGACGCAAAGTTTACGTCCGATAGCGCATCTTTAAACTATCTATATTATTTTAATACGATGATTATGAAAGGAATAAGGTAATTTTTCGTACAACAACTTGGCGCTCTTTGCGCCTTTGCGCCTTTGCGTGAAGTCTTCGTGTAAAAATTATTTCTTCTTTGCGAGTTTTACAAGCTCCGCTGAGGGATTTTCCATGTGCGCGATTGTCGCGGGATTGTGCAAGACGGAAACCCAGCAAATCCTCTCGTAATCTTCGCGGGAGAAGCGCTTCACATTTATCTTCGTAAGGAAATCCGGCGAATCGTTGTGAAGGGCGGCTTCTATGCACACCTTGATGTATTCTTTTTCGTCTAACAGATCGTCTTTGATGAACTTAAAAACATGGCCTATGTTGGAGCTTTTTGCCGCTTGCATGCAGACGCTGAAATATGTCGAGCGGCCAAGCGCGTCTATGTTTATGTATTCAAGGGCAAAACAGTTTTTGTACACAGCCGCGCCGCAGATAGCCGCGTAGTAATGCTGGTTGTTGTCTAATTTTGCTTTGTCCACATATTGAATTGCGTGAGGATCTTCGTTTACGGCTTCTATGCAGTATTTGTAATAAGTTTCCACATCTACTTTTGTGGAGCCTAAAAAGGAACGAAGACGCTTTATTTTATGGTTAAATCCCTGCCCCTTGTAGAAGAACTCTATCTTTTGCCCATTTTTGGAAAGGCCTATAAGTTTTTCATTTATCTTTATCAGTTCTTTTTGAACGATAAGGTTGTCTTCGATATTTAAAATCGCCAGATTAGGCAGGGTAAAAAGGGCGTCGGGCAAGGCTTCCAAAGCGTTGTCCTGAAAATGAAATTTTCTAAGGTTTTTTAATTCGCCTATTTTTTCGCTAATCGCTGTAATACCGGCGCTGTCAACTTCAATGTCCGTTAAATTTTTCAAAGTGTAGAGTGACGGCGGAAGATCGCGCACATAACTGCCGGAAAAAGTAAATATCCGCAGTTCCGGCATACTGTTAAAAATATCAGGCATTTTATCCGCGTTGAATTCGCTTCCCAATATTACCAGTTTCTCAAGTTTGGTAAGGGTGGAAATTTTTTCAAATATGTTTCCGTTTACGTGCAGATGCCGTAACTCAAGCTGTTTTAAGCCGGTAAGTTTATAAAGAGCGCCCTTTTTGCAGTCAAGTTTAAGGCCGGAGAGAATAAGAGATTCCAATTTGGGACAGGTGACAAGCAGATCCGCCGTATCGACAAGAGCATAGCTCTTTTCTTTGTTAAAGAACGAGGTGATGCTGACATTTTTTAACGCGCCGTGTCCCGATAAGGATTTGGGCAGCGGCTTGGAATCCGCGTCTTTATATTTTAAGGAGATTATTAATGTTTCCAGTTTTTTAAGGTTTCCTATTGCTTCCGGCAGAGAGATGTTTTTGTATAAGTCTACGGTAAGGGTTTTCAATTCAGAAAGCTGTGTAATTTCATCCGGAGTATCCCATTTTTCGTTAACCCTTATATGCAGGTTTTCCAGTTTTACGGCTTTTGAAAATCCTTGCGGCGGCTTGGCAATCCTGTTGCAGCAGCAGGCAAGGGAGCGCAAATTAGGCAAAGTGAATATAAAATCGGGAATTTCCGTTATTTCCGTATGAGAGAAATCGAGTTCTTCAAGCAGTTTGCACTCGCCCAAAACAGGCGGAATTTGCTTTAAGGCCGGCTGGTTGTCCAAATTGATTTTTACGACCGTTTCCTTTACATTTGCGATGCGTTTCGAAAGATCGTCCAAATTTTTGCAAAATACACCCTCCGAAGGAATCCCCAGTTCCGAGTCTTCTTCCGCCCAGTGGAGGTCAAGTTCTTTTGTATTTACCGCAGCTTCCGGCATTTGTCTATTTTATTAAATCATTATCTTAAAAAATCGTCAATTGATTAATGATAAAAAGCCTATATATTTGCGAAGCGTTGAATAAACCGTTAAAATAATGATATATTGGTATGTATAAGCGAAAAACATGACGCTTATCTCCAAATTGACAGTGTCTCCAGCGGCACGAATCAGGCCAGCTTGTTCCGGCGGCGGTCAGATTTTATCAAAAATCAAGAAAAAAGCCGTTTTTTAGCGGTTTCGGTAAGTTTTGTCAAAAAAAATATTAAAATCCCATGTGGAAAATTCAACTTCATAAAATTAATTACGATGAAAGAGAGTATCGGGCTGTAAAGGAGGTACTTGATTCCGGCTGGATTACAATCAGCCAAAAAACCCATGATTTTGAAGCCGCCTTTGCCGCTTTTTTAGGGCATGATACGCAATGCCTCGCGGTTTCAAACGCGACCGCCGCGCTTCACATGGCCCTTTTAGTCTGCGGCATAGGCAAAGGTGATGAGGTTATAACGCCTTCGCTTACTTTTATTGCCGATCAAAACGTGACTTCTATGGTAGGCGCGGTAAATGTTCTTGCGGACATAACCTCGATGGAAGACTGGTCTATGGACCCGGACGACATTGAGGCAAAAATAACGCCTAAAACAAAGGCCGTGATGATCGTCCATTATGCCGGTTTCGCCTGCGACATGGACCGTATTGTTGACTTATGCAAGCGGCATAAGCTTTTGCTTATAGAAGACTGCGCCCATACGCCGGGAGCCTGTTATTTCGGCTCATCTTCGCCGGTTGGCGCGCAATGGCGTCCGCTTGGCACTTTCGGCGATATTTCCGCCTTCAGTTTTTTCGGCAACAAGAATATCGCGGTAGGCGAGGGCGGCATGGTAGTTACGCGCAATCAGGAGCTGTTTGGCAGGCTGAAAGGGCTGCGTTCCCACGGAATGAGCGTTCTTTCGTTTGACCGTTTTAAGGGCAGGGCGGTCTCTTACGACGTGGAAGCGCCCGGCTTAAATTACCGTATTCACGAAATAAGCTCCGCCATAGGCCTTGTCCAGCTTCAAAAACTGGAAGACGCAAACAATAAGCGAAAAAAACTTGTGGAACGTTACTATGAGCGGCTTGACGGCGATTCCCGGGTTTCTATTCCCTACAGGCATTTTACGCGCGGAAAGCCGAATTATCATATAATGCCCGTTTTGCTTTCCGAGTCAACGGACAGAGCGGCGGTTATTGAATCCATGAAACAGGACGGGGTGCAGACGAGCATACATTACCCCGCCATTCAGGGTTTTAGCGGCTATAAAGACAAAACCAACAAAACGCCCAAGGCCGAGTATGTCTGCGCCCATGAATTGACATTGCCCCTGTACCCTGATATGATGAACAGCGACGTTGACATTGTCTGTGAAGCATTTGTAAAAGCGTTAAATTAATACTAAAATTGTTATAAGGACTAAATGTTTTGAAAGGCATTATCTTAGCCGGAGGCTCCGGCACAAGGCTTTATCCCATTACCCGCGCCGTTTCAAAGCAGATTCTTCCCCTTTACGACAAACCGATGATATATTACCCCCTGTCCGTGCTGATGCTGGCGGGCATTCGGGATGTCTTGATTATCTCAACGCCGCGCGACCTGCCCCTGTTTAAGGAGCTTTTCGGAAACGGCGCGTGGCTTGGGATGCGTTTTGAATACAAAGCGCAGGAAAGCCCGCGCGGACTGGCCGACGCGTTCATTTTAGGCGCGGATTTTATCGGCGCGGATTCTTCCGCCCTTGTGTTAGGCGACAATGTTTTTTACGGCAGGGGCTTTAGTCTAACCCTGCAAAACACCTCCAAACAGGTAAACGAAAAGGGCGGCGGCGCGATTTTCGGTTATTACGTAAAAGACCCCGCGTCTTACGGCGTTGTTGAATTTGACGCTCAGGGTAAGGCGCTTTCTATTGAGGAGAAGCCCGCAAAGCCCAAATCCCATTACGCGGTTCCCGGCCTTTATTTTTACGATAACGAAGTCGTGCAGATAGCGAAGAATATAAAGCCGAGCGCCCGCGGCGAGATAGAAATTACCGAGGTAAACAACGCCTACCTTAAAAAAGGCCGCCTTTCTGTTGAAGTTCTGGGCCGCGGCATGGCGTGGCTGGACACGGGAACCTACGACGGGCTTTTGGAAGCCGCGAATTTTATTGAAACAATACAAAAACGCCAGGGAATGTATGTTTCCTGCATAGAAGAAATTGCGTATAACAACGGCTGGCTTTCCAAAGAAGAGATGTTAAAGCTGGCGGGCGAATATAAAACCGAATACGGTAATTACCTAAAATATATAGCGGAGGATAAATAAATGCCATTTACTTTTTCAATTTGCCCAATTTCCGGGTTGTTTGAAATCCAGCCAAAAGTAATCGGAGACAACCGTGGTTATTTCATGGAAAGTTATTCGCAAAAGAATTACGAGGAAGCCGGTATAGCCGCCACGTTTGTGCAGGACAACCAGTCCAGTTCCGTAAAAGGCGTATTGCGCGGCCTGCACTATCAGAAGAAACGCCCGCAGGGCAAACTGGTGCGCGCGATTGAAGGTGAAATCTTTGACGTAGCCGTAGACATCCGTCCGCGCTCTCCTACTTGCGGTCAATGGTATGCCGTTATCCTTACCGGGAAAAAGCAGAACCAGTTTTACATTCCGGAAGGTTTTGCCCACGGTTATCTTGTGTTAAGCGACACCGCGCTCGTTGCGTACAAATGCACGGATTTTTATAACCCGGAAGACGAAAAAGGAATTATCTGGAACGATCCGGACATTTGCATCAAATGGCCGGACATAGGCATGGAATATATACTTTCCGACAAGGACAAGGCGTATCCGGAATTTAATCAGTGACAAATAACGCCGGGCTTATCTGGCTTATTGGCTGTAAAGGAATGTTGGGAACAGAGCTTTCCCGGCTTTTGGAAAAGACGGAACTTCCCTTTGTTGGCACCGATCGTGAAATTGACATTACCGACATGGCGGCGCTTACAGCAGCTGCCGAAAAACAACCGGTAAGGTGGATAATAAACAGTGCCGCCTACACAGCGGTAGATAAAGCCGAAGACGATGCAGAAGTTTGCCGCGCGTTGAATACGCGGGGAGCGGCAAATATAGCCGCTATTGCAAATAACACCGAAGCGAAGCTGATTCACATTTCAACCGATTATGTTTTTGACGGAAATGGAAACCGTCCCTACCGCGAAGAAGACGAGACGGCGCCCACAGGCGTTTACGGGCTGACAAAAAGAGACGGGGAAATTTCGGTGCTGAAAAACAATCCTCGCTCGTACATAATCCGCACCGCGTGGTTATACGGCAAACATGGCAATAATTTTGTGCATACCATGCTAAGGCTGATGAACGAGCGGGACGAAGTTAAAGTTGTGAACGACCAGCGCGGCAGTCCCACATGGACTTTTGATCTGGCCTCCGTGATAATAACTTTGATTAAAACCGTTGATTCCGGCAAAGAAATTCCTTTTGGCGTTTACCACTTTACAAATGAGGGAAACATTACATGGTTTGATTTTGCCAAAGAGATTTACAAACAGGGAAGAGAGCAGGGCAGAATTACCAAAGACTGCGCCGTGAGTCCCTGCTCAAGCGCGGAATATCCGGCAAAAGTTAAACGCCCTGCGTATTCGGTTCTGGACAAAAGCAAGATAAAGACCGCGCTGGGAATTAAAATACCGGCGTGGGATGAAAGTTTAAGAGAGTTTATTAAAAAGCAATAATGAAATTAAGCCAGGAAGAAAAATTAAAACTAATGAGAAACCTCAACTGGGATTATCTGGATACGCATGAAGACATGCTTGCCGTAATTGAGGGACGGCTGGAAAGTTCCGGGGCTTTTAATCAGGACAAACTTTTTGTCCGCTCTCTTGAACGTCTCCCCTGGCACTATGTAACAGCCCTTTGGGGAGTTGAAAAAATTAAAGAATTGTATACGCCTGAAATAGCAAAGCGTATTTGGCCGAAAGAGAGGAGGTATCATTTTGATTTTGCCCTCGCAGTATTACGAAGAGAACCTTTACCCCCTGCAAGATGGGGTGATGAACACTATAAGCAAATGTGGCGTCCGATTTTTTCTAACCGGTGGTACGGCGTTAAGTCGGGCGTATTATAATCATCGATATTCTGACGACCTTGATTTCTTTGTAAATGACGATGATGATTATCCGGAACAGGTAAAAGAAGTTTTTTTTAAGTTAAAGGAAGACAAATTCTTTTGGAGTTCAACAGTAGATTTTATCAGTAATAAAAATTTTACCAGTTTTAAAGTTGGCCGGGATAAATCAGATATATTATTAAAACTTGATTTTGTGAATGATGTAGCGGCTCATTTTGGTGATATAATAAAAACAGAATTATTTGTCAGAACAGATTCAATTCGTAATATGTTGTCAAATAAATTAACCGCTTTGTTCCGCTTTGCCGCAAAAGATGTAGCGGATATTAGGGAATTTGCGTTACATGAAAAGATAGATTGGCAGCAAGCCATTAATGACGCAAGGCAAAAAGAGGCAGGCTTAGAAATTCCGATTATTTGTGACATTCTTCAAGGTATGCCCCAAAGTGAATTTGAAACAATTACATGGACAAAAAAACCAAGCTGGCAGGAATTCCGCGATGACATTGACCGGATTGTACACGATATGATAAGCGGAGAATAATTTTTGTGCGCAAACTGACAAACATATTGGTAACAGGCGGCGCCGGATTTATCGGCTGCAATTTTATCCGCTATTTACTTGAAAAAGCCGAAGGCTTTTCCGGCAGAGTAATAAATCTGGACGCCCTAACTTACGCCGGCAACCGCATGAGTCTTGCGGACATTGAGGCAAAGTACGGTCCTACGGCGTCTGCGCGTTATTTTTTTGAAAAAGGCGACATATGCGATCGCGCTCTAATTGAATCGCTGTTTTCAAAATATGAGATAGACACGGTTGTGCATTTTGCCGCCGAAAGCCATGTAGACCGTTCGATTTTAGGTCCCGAGGCGTTTGTTAAAACCAACGTGATAGGAACTTTTACCCTGCTTGATGTTGCGCGTAACACATGGAAAGACAACAATGACGCGCTCTTTCACCACATCAGTACCGACGAAGTTTACGGCTCTTTGGGAGAAACAGGCTATTTTACCGAAACTACTCCCTACGATCCGCGTTCTCCCTATTCGGCAAGCAAAGCCGCCAGTGATCACCTCGCGATGGCGTACAACCACACTTACGGCCTGCCGGCAACGCTTTCCAATTGTTCCAACAATTATGGCCCCTACCAGTTTCCTGAGAAACTCATTCCTTTAATGATTCTTAACATGCTGGAAGGAAAGCCGCTGCCGGTATACGGTGACGGAAAAAATATAAGGGATTGGCTGTTTGTTGAAGACCACAATTCGGCGGTTTGGACAATTATGCGTAACGGCAAATCCGGAGAAACATACAACATAGGCGGCGAAAACGAATGGGAAAACATTAAACTGCTCAATGTATTGATAAACATTGTTTGCGCCAAAGCAAAATTGGAACCCGCCAAGGTGCAGGGTACCATAACCTATGTAAAAGACCGTCCCGGTCACGACCGCCGTTACGCGATTGACTGCTCAAAACTTAAGCGCGAACTTGGCTGGAAACAGGCTGTAAATTTTGAAGAAGGGCTTTCCCGCACCGTAGACTGGTATCTTGCGAATACGCAATGGATAGAGGGCATACGTTCCGGCGAATACCAGCAGTGGGTAGAGAAGAATTACGGGGACAGGGGATAACAAAAACAATTCCATGAATGATATAAACTCATTATTAAAACAAATATCTCTAGGCGAAGACAGCGTTCTGGAACTTAAAAACATTGAATATACAAATGACAATGTATCCGGTCCAAACAGGAATTCAATGGCGGATGAAATGGCAGCTATGGCTAATTCACACGGAGGAATATTTGTTCTTGGAATTAATGACAAAACCCATGAAATAACAGGTTTGCCGTTGGATAAATTAGACGTTACGGAAACTTGGGTGCGGAATATCGCCAACGACCTGATAAAACCGCCGTTGGAATGTAA
>Ga0268262_10000117_pt1 | contig 98182 bp, 99 predicted proteins | sample TergutNc150P3_FD_190354 | JGI IMG/M metagenome (GOLD analysis project Ga0268262, IMG submission 190354) | Nasutitermes corniger P3 segment gut microbial community from laboratory colony in Florida, USA - Nc150 P3 (SPAdes) (version 2) | ecosystem: Host-associated > Arthropoda: Insects >... | reverse complement strand
TATCCAATAGTCCATATTTCCTCTTTTCATGTAATTTTCTTCACATCCATACTTTTATATTCTCATTATTTTGCAAAATTGCCGGGTCTGCGCGTACGCGCGGATACCGGCTTTTTTTATTTATCACGAAGAGGAGTTTTATCATGAAAAACACAAGCAAAGTGTTAGGAATTGCCGTCATTATCGCGGCAATCGCTCTCAGCGCCCTGTCGATGACGGGTTGTACGGAGCCGGAACCGGATCCGGTTGTTGAAAGTATCACCGTAACACCGCCGACAACAACCACGTACATCGTCGGCGATACATTGGACACAACCGGCATGGTGGTAACGGCAAACTACGACGATGGTTCAACAATGACGGTTACCGACTACACCACCGACTTTGATTCCACGACTGGGGGAACAAAAACCGTTACGGTCACTTACGGGGGGTTCTCGGATACATTCACTGTTATTATTATTGCCCCTTACATCATCACCTATAATAACACGCTTAGTCCGTATACGGTAACCAAAGACGGCACATCCCTGGGAAACAATACAACATTACAAAACGCCATTGATGCCATCAGAACTAATGCCGCAGGCGCTAACTGTGTCATAAAGTTCGACGATGGAACCAACGCAAATGGATTGGTAGTCGGTGATGATTATTTATCTTTTAGGAACATCAGCTCCGGCACATGGGGCGCGGTAACACTTACCGGGAAAATAACAGCTAATCGAGCTAGTTCATATGACGGTACAATATACATCAATAGTGGTATTTCCGTAACCAGTAAAGCATGGATAGAAAACGCTAACACCGATATTTCAGCTAGAGCGGTGTACAACAATGGTACGCTAAACATCATCGGCGGCACAATTATTGGTAGCTATGGGATATATAATTATAGCGGTACGGTAAACATCTCAGGCGGCACAATTTCAATTTCGGAAGCAAACTACACCTATGGCTCTGCGGTGTATAACAGCTCCTCCGGCACTATAAACATCACAGGTGGCACGATTACGTCAACGATTACGTCAACAACAACCAATACATCGGTGTACAACTCTTCTTCCGGTACGATAAACATCTCAGGCGGCACGATTACGGCAGAATCGGGCTATGCGGTGCGAAATACTGGCACCGGCGGCATTATAAACATCACCGGGGGCACGATTACGGCAAGCACTGGTTATGCGGTGTATACACTTACCAACTCCACGACAAACATCACCGGGGGCACGATTACCGGTAGACGTTACCCATCGAGCTAGTAACAAATAACAAATAGCAGGTAACAAAGAGCAAAATCTTTGTTGCCTGTTATTTGAATATGTGCGATATTCAATAAATCAAATAATTTACAAAATTCCTCCGCAACCCTAATTCCCCTTTGTGATCTTTTCTTCCTTTGCGTTCTTTGTGTGTAGTTTTCTTAATAAATTTCTGATACAATATCCCTATAAAGGAGTAAATATGATTTACAGAGACTACGGTAAAACCGGCGAAAAAGTTTCCCTTTTGGGTTTTGGCGGGATGAGATTCAAAAATGTAGACGACCACGAGGAATGCGTACGCCTTATGGTCGCCGCCGCGGAAGGCGGGATTAATTACTTCGACACCGCACCCGGTTATTTTGAGACAAGGAGCGAGACGGTTTTCGGCAAGGGATTCGCGGAAATGCGAAAACGCGGGCTTCCCTACTTTTCCGCCACCAAAACTTTTGAAAGTACGGAGAGCGGGATTCGCAGGGAAATCGACAATCAGCTTAAGCGCATGAATATCGATACAATCGACTTTTACCATATATGGTGCATATTGAGTTTGGAAAATTGGGCAAACAGAAAAAAAGACGGTATTTTAAAAACCTTCGGTAAACTTAAGGAAGAGGGGCTTATCCGCCATATCTGCATATCAAGCCACCTTATGAAAGATCAAATAAAAGAATTATTGACGGAAGATATTTTTGAAGGCGTGCTGTTCGGGTACTCCGCCTACAATTTCAGCGCGAGAAGGGACGCGTTTGACGCGGTTAAAAAGAAAAAACTAGGGGCCGTTATTATGAACCCCCTCGGAGGCGGCGTTATTCCACAGCATCCCGAGCTTTTTAAATTTATTCGCAGAAAAGACGAAAGCGTCGTCGCCGCCGCGCTTCGCGTCCTTTGGGATCATCCTGAAATTACGAATACCCTTGTCGGTTTCGACACGATAGAACATCTGCGCGAGGCGCTCCAGGCGATGGAAGGCTACAAGCCCCGTACAAAAACGGAACTTGAAGAAACAATAGCAAGTGCGCAAACCTCGTTTGACGGCATATGCACGGGGTGCGCTTATTGCGACAACTGCCCCGAGGGGATTCCTATTCCCCGCTACATGGACGCGTACAACCAGAAATTACTCGATAAAAATATCAAAGACCCGATTGGCGAAAGGTTAAAATGGCACTGGAGTCTTGATAGGGCGGGGGCGGCGAAATGCACGGCGTGCGGCTTATGCGAAGAGACCTGCACCCAGCACCTTAATATTATCGAAAGGTTAAAAGAGATCGCCGGATAAAATATTTAACAGGCGCTGTTCGTCATCCATCGCGCAAAGAGACCTTATTTTAGAAATACCCTGCAAGAAACCGTAACTGGCGCGGCTTAAACTGTTTCTGGCGGTAATAAAAAGCGACGTAGCGTCGTTTAAATCGGATACGGAACTTTGGGAGAGACGGTAGCGTTCCATCACATAATTAAAATGCGATTCCGTGTATTCAAGGGAACGGCGCAGGGAAATAACGGAACCCGCCTGCGTAAACACGTTTGAAAGCGCGGTTAAAAGTTCCTGTTCCAAAGAATTTTGGGTGGTCGTATAATTAATCGCCTCGGTATCGCGCGCGATTCTGCTTTTTTCAAGACGGTTGCCCAGCACCCAAAAATCCACCGGTATCTTTCCGTTGATTGAAATTCCCCCGTTGGATGAGGAACTAAAACCGTTAGCGGTAGAATAACCGAACTCGGTGGAAAAAACAGTCGCGCTTATCGTGGGCGCGTAATCCCTTTTGGAAAGCGTATAGTTCATTTCGGCCTTTTTATTGTTAAGAACCGCTTTCGCGAGCGAGGGATTATCGGAAGCCATTATATTCCAAAAATACTCGTATAAATCATCGGCCCTTTCATCCTCGATTACCGAAAGATACGCGAGGGCGTTTTCATAGGCGGTAAAATCAATCGGGGCGAGCCGGGTCGTCTGTAAGCCGGTTATCGTTTTAAATTTCGCCGCGCACAAGGCTAGATTACGGCGCGCCTGATTGCGGGAATTTTCCCGCGTCTCTTTATCCGCCAGCGCTTTAAGGTAGTCGCCACGGTTTATCATTCCGCTTGACTGGCGCACTTCCGCTATCGAGAGCGCGAGAACGGCGGTCTGTAAAGACACCTCTTCGGCTTCCACGGCGGCGGCGGCTTCCAATACGGCGTAATAGGCGTTATCCGCCGAATCAAGCGTATTAAAGTACTCCGCCCGCGCGTCTATTCTTACGCTCTCCGTCGCTATGCCGCTTATCGCCTTATTAATAAAACCCTTCCCGCCCTGAAAAATTATCTGCGTAACGGAAAAAGACATACCCGAGGAAAAAGCGTCTATAGGGTTTATAAATTCCCAATCCCTTAAATAACCCATCGATATCTTGTAATCCGCCGAAATCGAGGGCAGCATGGAGTACAGTTGGTTTTTTTCGTCGAGTATACTGCTCCGTATCGCGGACTCGTACTTCGCAAGAGAGCTTGAATTCGCGAGGGCTAACGCGCGCGCCTGCTCAAGATTAACCGTTTGCGAAAACGCGTATTTATTCAACGACAGGAATAAAAAGACAATCGCTATTTTTTTCATTATTCATACCTCAAAGCGTCTATCGGATACAGCCGCGCGGCTTTTAACGCTGGGTAATATCCGAAAATTATGCCGACAAACGCGGCGAAAAGAACGGCAATCATAACGACAAGGGGATTAATAACCGTATAAGCGCCCCTTATCGTCAGTATACGGCACGCGAGAATGGACAAACCGATGCCGAGAATGCCCCCCATAAGGCTCAATATTACCGATTCGGTAAGAAATTGCATTAGAATATCCTTCTTGCGTCCGCCGACCGCCATTCTGATGCCTATTTCGCGGGTGCGTTCCGTAACGGAGACCAGCATAATGTTCATAATGCCGATACCGCCGACCAAAAGCGATATGCCCGCGATGGCGGCCAACAGTCTGGTTAAAGTTTTTGAAGTGGCGGACGCCATATCAATTATGTCGGCCCAGCTCATTATTTCAAAATCGGAGGCGGCCCCTTCCGGAATTCTGCGCGATTCGCGCAGAATATACTCCGCTTCCTTTCGCGCCGCGTCCATGTAATCTTTACTTACAACGCTCATAACAATCTGATTGATGTTGCGCGAATTAGGGAGGCGCGTTATGGCGGTATCCATCGGAATCATTACAACATCGTCCTGATCGTTTCCGCCAAGACCCGCGCCCTTGCCTTCCAAAATTCCTATAATTAAAAAATAATTCGTTCCTATCCGTATCTGCTCACCAAGCGCCGAATTAACGTCTCCGAACAAATTCTTCGCGGTAGTGCCGCCTAAAACCGCCACCTTGTTCCGCAATCGCATATCCTCATCGTCAAAGAAAAATCCCCGACCTACGGTCCAATTACGCGCGAGAATAAAATCCGGTTCCACGCCCTGAACGGTAACCTGCGCATTTCCCTGACTTCCCGTAACATTCATGTTACTTTGAACAACGCCCGAAACCGCGGCCGCGAAACCGGATTCATCGCGCAGTTTTTGAATGTCATTTTTGGTAAAGGAGCTTACGCGCATCATTACCTGTTGCCCCGATCTGCTCGCCTGACGGCGCGGCATTATTTGCAGTAAATTGGTTCCCATCGCGGTAATACGCTCCTCTATCGCCCTCTGGGAACCTTCGCCGAGAGCGACCATCGTGATGACGGACCCTACGCCGATGATTACCCCCAGCGACGTTAGGAGACTTCGCATACGGTTACGGAGAATGGAGCGGACGCAGGTTTGCAGTAACTGTAAAATATTCACGTTACGCGCCTTCCTTTTCCAGTAATTCGTGTTCCCTGTTCCAAGAGGCAAGGTCCTCGATGGCGCTGCGTCTTTTTGTTACGGGTTTATCGCTTACCAACCGCCCGTCCCGCAGGGTGATTATCCTCTTCGTATAAACGGCAAGCTCGGGTTCGTGCGTTACCATGATAATAGTCTTGCCCATGTCGTTTAACTGTTGAAAAAGCCCCATAATTTCCATCGTCATACCGGTATCTAAATTCCCGGTCGGTTCGTCGGCGAGAATAAAAGCCGGATCGTTTACAATCGCCCTCGCTATCGCCACCCTCTGCTGTTGTCCGCCCGATAATTGCGAAGGGAAGTGATCCATACGCTGAGCCAAACCCACCTCGCGCAGGGACGCGATCGCCTTCTCTTTGCGGGCTGACGTTTCGCCTTTAAAAAAACGGCGTTTTTCGCCCTTCTCCCTCTGACGGTAAAAAAGCGGCAGTTCCACGTTTTCAAGAGCCGTAGTACGCGCCAATAAATTAAAGGATTGAAATACAAAACCTATTTTACGGTTTCTTATATACGCGAAAGTATCCGAATCGGAAGTGGAAGTTTCAATTCCGTCAAGGGAATAGGTTCCGCCCGAGGGCTTGTCAAGACACCCTAGAATATTCATTAACGTTGATTTACCCGAACCCGAAGGTCCCATAACCGAAACAAATTCCCCTTCTTCGGCGGAAAAATCCACCCCCCTAAGGGCGCGGACAACTACCGTATTTGAATCGTCTTTGGACTTGCCCTGCTTTCCCCCCATCCGGTATTCGCGTTTAATTCCCCGCATCTCGATGACGGACACTAAATTTTCTCCCTTAGAATTACCTGCCTGCCTTCAAAATCATCAGGTACGATTATTTCAGTTGACGAACCGTCGCTAACGCCCGTACGAACCTGTATCACGTCAAACTTACCGTCACCGCCGATAAACCACAGGTTACGCCAAACTATAACCTGCGCGTTACGCCGCTGGCCTCCCTGATTACCCTGATTACCCGAGGGCTGTCTGCCTCCCCCGCCCCGTTGCCCCGGAGCGGCGGGTTGGGGTCCCATCATAATCTGGGAAAGTCCCTGATTGTTTTGTTTTTGTGAAGACTCGCTTTTCTGCTTTTCCCTCGCCTCTATGGCGGCCTGTTTTTGCTCTTCCGTCATATTTTCAAGACTCGCGTTAAATACCAAATCGGAAATCTGTTCGGCGCTAAGGCTTGTCGGCTGATAACGCAGGGCGGCGTTGGGAACAAGAAGAACATTTTCGCTTCGTTCCACGATAAAATCCACGGCGCATGTCATTCCCGGCAGAAGGGAGCCGCCCCTGTTCTCCACGTTGATAATAACCGTATATGAAACCACGCTATTCGATACGACGGGAACCATCCTCAGCGTCTCCACGACTCCCGAAAATCTTCGTCCGGGAAGGCTTTCCAAAGTAAAGCGGACTTCCTGCCCCTTAAATATCGAGGCTATATCAAGCTCGCCTATCATCGCCTCTATCTGCATCTCGCGCAGATTTTCGGCGATGGTAAAAATACTGCCGGAATTGTTGTTGGCGGAATCGACCACCGTATCGCCGACGTTAATATTTTTATCAAGCACGATGCCGTCAATGGGGGATGTAATAAACGCGTATTGATTTATCTCCGTTTCTATAACCCTTAAATTAGCCTCGGCTACCGCGAGATCGGCTCTTTGATTGTCAAGGGAAGTCTTTGACGTTTTTAACTCATATTCTGAAATCAACTCCCTTTTCGCCAAAGCGTCCTGATTACGGTAATTGATTAACTGCAATTCATAATTGGCGCGCGCTTTTTGAACGGCCGCCTGCTGTTGCTCCCTCTGAAGACGGAGCATATCCGTATTCAATCGCGCTAGAACATCCCCCTTTTTAACATTATCGTTATAATCAACATAGACCGCTTCCACTTTGCCGCTCATGCGCGGAAGAATTTTCACGGTCGCCACAGGATTAATCGTTCCGCTGGATGACACAAAACGCTCCAGATTTCCGCGCTTTATTTCCGTAAATTCATAAACGGCTGTTTTTGTTTTTTTACCGGAACAGGAAACGCAAATAAAAAGCAAAAGAAATAAGACGGAAATCTGTTTTAAATATTTTTTCATTATTTTTAAAAATCCTTTATATTACAGAAACAAATAAATCTAAAAAAGGTTAATTATTAGGGAAGACCCCACATAAAGAACATTGCTGTGCGGCATTAATGATCTACACGGCTGCGCCGTGCGTTTACTAAGCGTGTGAAATTTTTTGAACAAAATCCTATTCGCTTGATTTGTTTTTTTTCTTTTCTTTCTTTTGTTCGCGCTTTTCCTTAAGCGACTTTTGAGGCGCTTTTTTCGTCTCTTTTTTGTGCATTATATGCTCGGCCATAATATCCTCCCCTTTGAATTAGCTTGTTTAAAAACATTATAATAACAGAATAAAAATATGTCCACAAAAATTTATGAGTTAAACATCCTCTTGGCTTCTTCCCTGGCTTGTTCCACTACGGACTCATAATTGCCCTTTAAAGCGTTAATGTTCTGGTTGTAAAAAGCGATAAATTCCGGGTCCTGGAAAGGATCGATATGGACTTCCCTGCCGAATCTGCGCGATAATTCCTCTTCCTTCTGGCGAAGTTTCGGGGCGTACTGTTGGTTAATCATCTGCTTGTATTGGGAAGCTTCCTTAAGGTATTGCGCGAAAAGCAAGGTCAACTGTTTGTACATTTCGTTAAATTCACCGTTATTTATCACGGCGGAAAGCCCTTTGCCGAGCTTTTCTATTCGTTTTTCATCTTCTTTTACGGTAGGCAGGGCGATTTGGGCGATAAGAACGTCAAAAATCCCCTGTTTTAGGCTTTCCCTGTCCCCGGCGGGCGTTTTTTTTATCTCACCCGCCAAATCCACTTCCCCCTCAAGAAAAGCGTTCGCCAGTTTTTTACCGCGTTTTTTAACTTCAAATTGATCTATGCCCGACTTGTCACTCTTAACATTCCCGGTTTTTTCCAGAGCTATTTCCAGAGCCGTCTTTATTACTCCCATTGAATAAACTTCCTCTATACAATAAAATATTATTATATGGAAGTTTACACAAGGGGGTTGCCGACGGCAAGGTTGCTTTTGGAGGGGATATGAGTTATGAAACTGAATTTAAGAACATTATTCGTCTGGACTCGGAATTAAATCAGATACAGGATTACGATCTGTTGCTGGAAAGGATACTTTTTGAATCAAGAAAAGTCGTCCATGCCGACGCAGGATCGATTTATATTACGGTTCCCAATGATAAACCCGGGGAATCAACGGAAAAATTATCTATAAAATATTCACAGAATGACACAATTCAAAAAAATATGCCGCCAGGACAAAAAATGATCTATTCGATTTTTTCAGTCCAAATAAATGAAAAATCAATTTCAGGTTATTGCGCCTATAAAAAAACATTGATCAATATTCCCGACATGTACAATATTCCCCCTGAAATGCCGTATAAATTTCTTTCGGATTTTGACATAATCACCGGGTACAAGACGGTCTCCACCCTGACTATTCCCCTGGTCGCCACGGACAAAAAGCTGATGGGCGTTATTCAGGTTATCAACGCCAAGGATAAGGACGGAAATATTATTCCGTTCTCGACGGATGATGAAATTATCCTTATGCATTTCGCGACAAACGCCACTATGGTACTTCAGCGCGCGTACATTACAAGGGCGATGATCCTGCGTATGATTAAAATGTCTGAATTGCGCGATCCGAAAGAAACGGGAACCCATGTAAACCGCGTAGCCGGTTACGCGGTGGAAATTTATGACAGATGGGCGCATCATCATAGGATTCCGGTTGAAGAAAAAGAAAAATTCAGGGACTCGTTAAAAATAAGCTCCATGTTGCACGATGTGGGCAAGGTGGCGATTTCGGACACGATTCTTAAAAAGCCCGCCCGTTTTACGCCTGAAGAATATCAGATCATGCAGAACCATACCATTTACGGCGCAAGACTTTTCTTTGACACAAGCTCTCCCGTCGATGAACTCGCAAGGGATATAGCGCTAACCCACCATGAAAATTGGGACGGCACGGGTTACCCCGGCTGGATTGATCCCCACACGGGCAAAGTGGAAAGAACAACCGACGAGGGAAAACCGCTGGGAAGAAGAGGCGAAGAAATTCCCCTTGGGGGCAGGATTGTCGCCATTGCCGACGTATTCGACGCGCTTTGTTCAAAACGAGTATACAAAGAGCCGTGGAGCGAGACTGAAGTGCTTGACGAAATGCATAAACTCGCGGGCTCGAAATTCGATCCCGAGTTAGTCGATATTTTCTTTGAAATACTTCCGAATATTAAACAGACTCAGAACCGGTACCCCGAAGACGCCGGATAACCGTCAATATTCTGTCCAGCGAGTCGGCGAATGTTTTAAGTTCTTTTTTCCCGTAATTCGCGATTCTCTCGGTTTCAAGACCGTTGTCCGCCAGCCCTACTTTAAAGTCGCGGATGGATAGAAGCTCGTTTATATTGTCCGCCGTGAACATGCGCCCTCGATCGTCGATTACGGATACCGATTTTTCCACAAGCCTCTTCGCGAGAGGAACGTCCCGCGTTATGGCGAGATCGCCTTTTACGGACATCTCCACTATGCGATCGTCGGCGGAGTTTTCCCCAATGGGGCAAATCTCCATTTCCGCCCCGTTTATTTGCGGAATCTGACGGTCGGCGGCGAATACGATTCTAAGTTTAAGTTTTTTCGCCCTTCTTAGTACAAGTTCTCTTACGGGTTTCGGACAGGAATCGGCGTCTACCAGTATTTTCATTCCGTTCCCGTTATACACGCGGCAAACAGGGAAAAATTCCCTTTTAATAAAAAGGGCGGGGCTTCATCGGAAGAAAAATAAAAAGATTCGCCCTTTTTAAAAAACTGATTTTCCATTTCCAGTTCGCCTTCCGTTACTATGAAGACCGCGGGACCGCTTTCGTTAAAGGACGCGCTACCGTCGCCGTGAATGTAAAAAAGAGAAAAGCCTTCTTCCGGTAGCGGATAACAAAACCGCGCGTCCGTTGAAGGAGTGATAACCTGCGGAACAAAGGGAACAAGCGGCATATTTTTTTTCAACTCTTCAATATCAATATGTTTACGCGTAAGACCGCCGCGGATTACATTGTCGGAATTGTTCATCAATTCCACGCCAAAACCGCTAATATACGCGTGAGGAATTCCCGCCGGAATAAAAAGCCCCTGTCCCGGCTGTAGCGTAATAAGGTTAAGGTAAAGGGGGGAAAAAATGCCGGGGTCCCCCGGATAAAGGGAGTTAAATTTCTTAATAAGGTCCATTTGCCCGCTTGAAACCGCGCCTAAGGAGGCGTATATTTCTTTCGGTCTTTTAAATCCCGCCATTAGGGTAAAAGGCGTGATGGCGCAGATTATCTCGCTCTTATTGTTCTGATCTTTGTAATTTCTTAAGGGAGAGTCTATTTCAAGACCCATTTCATTCTCGCGCTTAAAACCCTGTCTCGCCTGTTCCTTGTTCGGGTGAACCTGTATTGAAAGCGGCTTTTCTACGGCAATCAGTTTTAAAAGAAACGGAAGCTCCCCGGAAATCTCCTTAAGATTTACGCTATTTCCGTTTACCCGTACCTGAGACGGGGCGAGCGGGTGCGTACCCAACCACATTTCCGCGTAAGGCTCATTAAAATCATTATTCCCATCTTTTACCAGTCCCAAAAATTCCGGCAGTATTTTCGCGGAACCCCATTCATAATGTTTTATTTTATTTTGAAGTTTATGTATTTTTGTCATCGCCAAACAGGCTTAACGCCTGATCAAGTTTCGTTATAAGACGAAGAGTACGATCCTCAACTTCCTGCTTTTCCCAATTGTCTTCGTTTTTTAAAACCCCTTTCGCTTTTATTTCATCATCCAACCGCTGTTTCACCTTATTAAATTCATCACACAAAATAAAACCCGTTAAAATGGCGATATTAAGAGGTTCTTTAATTCCTGAAATATTTTGCGTATTTTTTACGGCCGCGCTATACTGGGACAGTACTTTATTAAGATACTCCTCGTCCTCATCGGCGGTTATTGTAAATGAAGTTCCAAGAATATCCAAACGTATATCATTGGCCATTAATTTCCCTAAAAAATGTCCAGTTCTTTATCCTGAGATTCGGAATCCCGCGGATCGGTATCCTTAGGATCGCTATCCTTCGGAGTATCGGCATCCTTTGAAGCGGCTGAAATCTCGGCGTTCTTTTGGGCTTCTTTCGCCGAAATTTCAAAAAATTCTTTTGAATCCGATTCGGGCGCGTCAGACTCCGGTTCGGGATTTTTCTCTTTTTTAGCTTGAGTCTTTTTTGTGGTCGCTTTTTCCTTCAGGCTTTTTTCAAACGCCTCTTCAAACTGGCTGAGCCTGTCCAACGCGGCGATTATGCCGTCCTCAATACGCCCCTGATCTTCCTTAAAACGCATAACAAGCAGTTCCAGTTCGTCAAGGCGTTTTTGATTCGCGTCTAATTTCTGCTGTAAACCAGCCCTCTCGGACAAGAGGGCGGCATTTTCCGAATTTACCCGCTGTACATACTCAATCGCCTTGGCGACTTTTGTTTCCAGAAGCTGGACTTGCTCAAGACTAATCATTTTTACGCTCCAAGCGCCGCTTTGGCTTTTTCGGCGACAGCCTTGAACGCCGCGGGGTCTTCGGAAGCGAGCCAGGCAAGCGCTTTACGGTCTATAATCACGCCCGCCTTATTAAGGCCTGCGATAAGCCGCGAATAGGAAAGCCCGTTTTCCCTGCAAGCCGCGTTAATTCTTACAATCCATAGACGGCGGAATTGCGCCTTCCTGTCTTTTCTGTCGCGGTACGCGTAAGTTAACGCTATGGCTACCGCGTCTTTCGCGGTTTTATAATTCGTACCGCGCCTTCCCCAATAACCTTTAGCCTGTTTTAATATTTTCTTTCGATGGTTTTTTCTTTTTGAACCGTCAATTGCTCTCGACATAATTTACCTCTTAATACTCTTAACCGTACGGTAAAAGCTTCTTTCTGATTACCGGCACATTGTCATCGGACAAAATACCCGCATGACGCAAGCCACGCTTGCGTTTTGACGACTTCTTGGTCAGGATATGGCGCAGATTCTGTTTTTTATACTTCACCTTACCGGTTCCGGTAAATGAATAACGCTTTGCCGCGCTCTTTTTTGTTTTCATTTTTGGCATAAGCCACCTCTCCGTTAATATTTATTTTTTGCCTTTAGGACTCAGTACCATGGACATAAAACGCCCTTCCATCGCCGGCGGCTTGTCCATCGCATACTCTCCCTCAATTCGGGAAAGAACGTCCTTCATCACGTCAAAACCAAGTTCGGTGTGGGCAAGTTCACGACCGCGGAAACGAATCGTAACCTTTACCTTGTTGCCGTCGGACAGGAATTCCTTTATATGCTTAGATTTAAAGTCAAGATCATGATCGTCGATCTTAGGCTGCATCCGGATTTCCTTAAGCTTTAAAAGTTTTTGCTTTTTCTTGGAATCCCTAAGCCTCTTTTCGTTTTCAAACCTGAACTTACCGTAATCTAAAATCTTGACGACGGGAGGTACCGCCTGAGGCGCCACTTCCACAAGGTCAAGACCCGCATCTCTGGCAATTTCCAATGCTTGCGAAACAGACATTATTCCCTGATCGCCGTCATCCCGGATTAGACGGACTTCTCTGGAACGGATCTGCTCGTTTACACGTAAATCTTTCTCAGCCAACTGGCCTCCTTAGTTTTCACTTTCTTACAACAGATTATCAAATTCCTGATGTTTTTGTCTAGTACCTTACAAAAACTTAATTTTTTCAAAAAAACCTCACGCAGAGGCGCAAAGACGCATCGAACTTTTGGTTCGCAGGCGCAGAGTTGTTGTTCGTAGAATTATCGTTTTTCCTTCATAATTTATAGTAAAAATAATATATCTTGATCAACAATAGGCTATCGGACAGAAACTTCGCGTCCTCTGCGCCTTTGCGCCTTTGCGAGAAAAAATTTGAGAATAATGTTTTTAAAATTTATGTGTTACCACCGACTATTTCTGTTCCTACGCCTTCGTCGGTGAATAGTTCGATTAGTATGGCGTGGGGTAATCTTCCGTCTATGATGTGGGCTTTTTTTACTCCGCCGTCCAGCGCCATTGCGCAACAGTCGGTTTTGGGGATCATTCCTTTGGTGATGATGCCTTCTTCTTTTAGGGTGTTTAATTGCGGTCTTTTGATGGATTTTATAAGGGTGTTTTCGTCTTTTACGTCGCGGAGGATGCCGCGGACATCGGTCATAAGGACCAATTTTTCCGCGTCGAGGGCGGCGGCTATTTTGGCGGCGGCTATATCGGCGTTTATATTGAGAGCTTTTCCCTCATCCCGGCCTGTTCCGTAGGCTACGGAAGAAATTACGGGTATTACTTCGGAATCCAAAACGGTATTTAACATCGACACGTCAACCTGATCGATTTCACCGACAAGACCCAAATCTTCATTTTTCATACGGACGGCTTTTAAGAGTCCTCCGTCAATTCCGCATAAGCCCATCGCTTTGCCGCCTGTTTTTTGAATAAGGGCGGTTATTTCCTTATTAACTTTCCCGCAGAGAACCATCTGCACTATATCCATTGTTTCTTCGTCGGTGTATCTAAGCCCGTTAATAAAACGGCTCTCCTTACCCGTCTTTTTTAACATCGCTTCGATTTCCGGCCCGCCGCCGTGAACAAGGACCGTTCTTATGCCGACGCATGACATGAGGATCACGTCCTCGATAACCGCCCTTTTTAAGTCGTCGTTAAGCATGGCGTTTCCGCCGTATTTAACGACAATCGTTTTACCCTGAAAACTTTGAATATACGGCAACGCGTGAACAAGTACGCCGGCCCTGTCATTATTTGAAATCGAGTTCATGACCGATAGTCCCCGTTAATTTTTACATAATCGTAAGTAAGATCGCATCCCCATACGGATACTTTTTCGTCTCCGTCGCGCAAGTTGACTATTATTTCAATTTCTTCTTCGGACAGAATTTCTTTCGCTTTTTCCTCGCTAAAATTAACGGATTGCCCGTTCTTGCAAACTTCGATCTCCCCCGCCCCGCTCTTAAAACTTACATCGGTCTTCTCAGGGGAAAAATCAACACCGGCGTACCCAAGGGCGCATAAAACGCGTCCCCAATTCGCGTCCGCCCCGAAGCAGGCGGCTTTTACAAGACTGGAAGAAGCGACCGACTTTGCCAGAGTTTCCGCCGTATTTTCGTCGGCGGCGTTTGTTACGGTTACCGTTACAAGTTTTGTCGCCCCTTCTCCGTCACGCGCCATTTTGCGGGCAAGCGCGACACACACGTACTCAAGCGCGGCGTAAAACGCGTTGTAATCGGCGGCGCAATGGGGACATCTATTTGAAGAATTGACCGGCGCGTTTCCCGCCTCGCCGTTTGCCATTATGACAACCATATCGTTGGTTGAAGTGTCGCCGTCTACCGTCAGGCGGTTAAAGGAGCGTTTTACGGCGAGGCGCAGGGCCGAATCAAGTGCGGGTTTCTCCACCGCCGCGTCGGTTGTGATAAAAGTAAGCATTGTCGCCATATTTGGATGAATCATCCCCGATCCTTTTGTCATCGCCCCTATACGTATAGTCTCACCGCCGACTTCGGTCTCCACGGCAATTTCCTTTTTGCGCGCATCGGTCGTCATTATGGCTTCAAGAGCGTCCGCGTTTCCCTGTTCATCGGAGCGTAAATTGGTTTTTATGGCGTTAATATTTTTTTCTATCACGTCAATCGGCAACGGTACGCCGATAACGCCCGTAGAAGCGACGGCGACCTCGTTAGCGGAAATACCGAGCGTATCCGCGGCAAGCCGCGCCATGCGTTTAGCGGCGGCCGTTCCCTCCTGCCCGGTACAGGCGTTAGCGTTGCCCGAATTGGCGATAATGGCGCGTAACTTGCCGTCCGCGATGTTTTCCCGGCTAACCTGTACGCTCGCGGCCTTTACCTTGTTAGTCGTAAACATCGCCGCCGCGTCGCAAACCTTTTGTGAAAAAATAACGGCTAAATCTTTTTTTTGCGAACCTGCCTTTATGCCGCATCTTATGCCGCCGGCTGAAAAACCCTTCGGGGCGCAAACTCCGCCTGCCACTTCTTTCATTTTTAATTCCTAAAAAATAATCGGTATCGCGTCAAGACCGGCTCTTTCGTCAAAACCGAATAAAATGTTCATGTTTTGAATAGCCTGACCGGCGGAGCCTTTAACCATGTTATCAATCGCGGTGGTTACTATCAATGTAGAACCATTAATGTCAACATGAACGGAGATGTCGCAGTAATTCGACATACGCACGCGATTGGTGGCGGCGGTAAGACCCGACGGAAGCACCCGAATAAAAGGTTCGTCCTTATAAAAATCAGTATAAATTCCGCGGATTTCATCCGTTTTTAAATCAATCTCGTTTGAAGGCGGCATATAGGCTTTATTCGCCTTTACGCTCCACTTTTCCGAAAGCGGAATGTAAATGATACTGAGTATCCCTCTATTTACGGGAGCGAGACGGGGCGTAAAAATTATCCTCGGCGCGGGATTGTTTTCCGTCGCCGCCATTAGCGCGAGGTTACGCTCAATTTCAGGCGAATGCCTGTGGGAGGAGACCTTGTACGCCGAGATGGAATCAGAGCATTCAGCGTAATGGAAGGAGCGGGACGGTTCTCTGCCGCCGCCTGTTACGCCGCTGACGGCGTCAATAATTACGGGAAAATCCGTGCGGTACATCCCCTTTACCAAAGCCGGAAACGCCCCGAGTGATCCGCCGGTGGGATAACATCCGGGATTTCCAATCACAACGGGTCCTTTTTCCGCGAGTTCTTTTATTTTTTTTCGGTTAAGCTCGGGCAGTCCGTAAATAGATTTTTTATGCAATTCGGGATACCAATAGTTTTTACCGTACCATGCCCTGTAAACATCTTCACTTTCGTCAAAACGGAAATCGGCTGAAAGATCGATATAGTGTATTCCGCGTTCCATGCAGGCGGTCGCGAAAGGTTCCCCTACCGCGTGTGGAAGAGCCGAGAAAACCACGTCCGAAGTGGCGATAACATTTTCGGCTCTTAAAAGCGGTAGCGAAACCTCACCTAAAAAATTAGGGTAGATTTTGTCTATCTTTTCACCTTCATAACTTACCGAGGATAGCGCCAATTTCTCCACTTTAGGATGCCCCGAAAGAAGCCTTACCAATTCTGCTCCGGCATAGCCTGTAGCTCCAATTATTCCTACTACCATATATTAATTATGCACTTTTTTTGACAAATGGTCAATTATACCTTAAAGAAACGTAAATTTAGCGAGTTTTTACGAATTATAATGAAAACACGGTGTAACCATAGCTTACTGAATGCCTTTACTAAGAAAGGCGATAAGGATATAATTTTATTATGAACAGAATCTATTTTTCATTGGTTTTTGTGTTTTTATTTTCCGCATGCGCGTCCACGGCTAAAATAAGCGATGATTTGTCCCCCGCGGAATTGATTCAACGCGCCCATGAAGCTATGGACAGAAATCGTTATAAAACAGCGATTCAATTTTATCAGACCTTGCGCGAGCGTAACCCGACTAATACGGACCTTATTATAACCTCGGAATATCATATCGCGTTTATCCATTATAAACAAAAAAAATACGAACAGGCCAAAACGGAGTTTAACGGCATTCTCGCGTATTATAATTCTCCCGATGAAGAATTACTCCCCAAGCATTTTAAGAAACTATCGCAAATAGTCCTTAATAACATTAACGAAAAAGAGAAGCGCAAGAAATAAATAACAAATAGTAAATAATAAAGAGAAGAACATCTTTCCCTATTTACTATTTATAATCAGGCAACCAGTTTTTATGGGCCTTCAGTAATTCATCCGTCATCGCGTAGATGTCGTCTAATGAAAGCTCGGCCGCCGTGTGCGGTTCCAGCATCGCGGCGTGGTAAACATGTTCCCTTTTTTTTGTTACCGCGGCTTCAATGGTAATCAGGTGGACATTGACGTGCGTCATATTCATAGCGGCAAGTTGGACAGGCAGTTTCCCGACATGGCACGCCTTAATGCCTGAACCGTCCACAAGACAGGGAACCTCAACGCAAGCCTGCGGCGGCAAATTTTCGATGCTTCCGCCGGTGTTTAACACATTCCCGCCAATCGTATACGCGGCTCCCGTTACTATCGATTCCATTATATGTGACGCGTACTCGCGCGACCTTTGATGTTCAAGAGTATCCGATTTTATTAATTTTTGGTACTCTTCTTTCCAGCCGTTGATTTGCTCAATACACCTGCGCGGATATTCATCTAACGGTATTTTAAATTTATCAATTAACTCAGGATATTTTGATTTGATATAAAAAGGGTTATATTCGGCGTTATGTTCGCTCGATTCCGTGCAGTAGTACCCAAATTTGTCGATATAATCGTAACGTACCATATCCCAGTGTTTTGAAGAAGCGTTTTTCTCTTTCGCCCTCCGCCGTATTTCAGGATAAAGACAAAAGCCGTCTTTATCGCGTATTTCCAAAAGCCATCCCATGTGGTTAATACCCGCTATTAATTCGCGCCGCCCTTGGAGCTTGTCATTCATTTCAAGAGATTCAAGCAAGTTCCGGGAGCAAACCTGCACGCTGTGGCACAGACCTACGGTTTTTACGCCCGTGTATCTCTGCATAAAACCCGTCAGCATCGCCATCGGGTTTGTGTAATTGAGAAACCACGCGTCAGGGCAGACTTTTTCTACGGCGCGGGCAAATCGCTCCAAAACCGGAATAGTCCGCAGGGCGCGCATTATGCCGCCGATGCCGAGAGTATCGCCTATCGTTTGGCGCAGTCCGTATTTTTTAGGGATTTCAAAATCGGCGATTGTAGCGGGATCGTAACCGCCGACTTGAATAGCGTTTACGACAAAGGAAGCGCCTTTCAGCGCGTTTTCAAGGTTTTCATCTCCGGCGTAACAGGAAATTTTCGAATAGCCGCCTTTTCCCTTATTAATGGCGGATAAAATACGCTCGCTTTCCTTCAGCCTTTGAGCGTCAATATCATACAAAGCGATTTCACATTCGCGCAAAGCTTCGCTTGACATACAGTCGCCCAACACATTACGGACAAAAATAGTACTGCCCGCGCCTAAAAAAGTAATTTTTAGCATGGTATCTCCTTAAGCAATTTTACCACAAAAACCAAAATGGAGAATAGGTTTTAGTTCCGATTAAAAACCTCAACCCGGTTTCTGCCAAGTTCTTTAGCCTTACGCAGCGCGGTATCGGCGGTTTCTACAAATTTTTCCACCGTATTCGCATGGGCGGGGGCTATCGCTATGCCGATGCTTGTCCTTGTGCCGATTGTCACATTATCGTCCGCGCCGGGAGCGGCAGGAACCTCAACTTGTTTGTCTTCAATATGTTTTCTAATTTTCTCGGCAACCGTAACCGCATCTTTTATATCGGTGTCAGGAAGAAGGATTGCAAATTCGTCTCCCGAAAGCCTGGCGGGAATATCACCCGGCCGCAGACAATCGCTAATTATCTGAGCGCATGACGTAATTATTATATCGCCCGCTTTGGAGCCATAACGGTCATTTATACCGTGTATCTTGTCAAGATCCATCATTAACAGAGACATAATGCGTAAATTCATAAATGAATTATTAAAGCGCTCCTTGATGGATTCTTCCAGAAAACGACGGTTGTACAGACCCGTCATTTCGTCGGTGATTGCCCTTCTGCGCGCGTTTTCGCCCCATCGAATTAAATCGTTATAGGACTTTGACGACTGGTTTAACCATTGATTCTGCACCGTACCGATAGATCTGAGTATTTTATAGCCAATTATGGGATACTCGGAAATTATTCTGTAAAAATCAACATTGTTCAGCATCATTACGACGGAATCAGTCTTCGCGCATATTGTCGCAGATCGCGGTTCGTGCGCTATTATCGACATCTCGCCGAAAAATTCACAGGGGTTTATGTCAAATAACCGCTTTTGATTCCCGTCGGATTGGGCTCCAAAAGCGCTTAAGGAACCCGACAAAAGAATAAACATATTTACCCCTTTGTCGCCTTCCTTGAAAATAACGTCATCTTTTTTCGCGTATACGAGTTTTAACAATCTGGCGACGATATTATATTCATTTTCATCAAATCCGGAAAAAAGCGGTATGCCCGTTAATGAAACGTCGAGGGGTACGGATAGAAATGATAACTTGTTTTCGATAATGTTCACGTGGCCTCTCTTGAATAATGAATTACTCTGTCGCCGCCTTCTTTCCAATTGTCCAAAAGAGAACCGTAATTTCCGCTAAATAACGTTTCCCAATCAGCGCCGTCTTGCGGCCAGAGCGCCCATGATATTGTCGCGGAAAAATTAAATTCAGGAATATCGTCCTGGGGGGGAACCGCGTCCATGTCGCCGATAAATTCATACAATTCATGGGCTATTTCTTCCGCCCGCGCGGCGTCGCAGTTATTAATAATTAGTCCGACCTCATTGCTTTTAAAACGCATCGCCCAGCCATGCCCGATTTGCCTTGTAATGTTTTTAAGTATTATGGCTATTCTGATCATGGCCTCGTCGCCGGCGCTATGTCCCCTTGAATCAACCAATGTTTTAAACCTGTCAGGCTTAAGCATAATCAACGCCGCGGATTCATTCAGCGCGTTGATAATTTCATCTTTAATAAGAATCTGCTTCCAAAGCCCTGTTCCGGGATCTTCGTAAGCCCGCCTGTGAAGTTCCTGTACCCACGACATATTATTTAAAATCAATTTATGCGTTGATTTTATACGCCCCGTCATCATAATAATCGCGTTTAGAAGAATACTGCAAACGGAGTGCGGATCTTCCCTCGCTAAAGACTCCATCGTTAAACCGGCGCATGGAAAGGCGATAAGAACGGAATCCCGCGCGGCTTCGGCGTACGCGTCATATTCCGCGCCCCGCGCGAAGTCAAAGTCGCCGATTGTATCACCGGCGGTAAAATGCGCCATTTCTTCCTCACTGCCGTCGTCCCTTTTATTAAATACGCGGATTTCCCCGTCCGTTAAAATATAAAACTGTAAAGCTTTTTCTCCCGAAGAGAATAAAAAAGCGCTTTTGGAAAGATTAAGCGCGGCGGAATGATTAATTACAAAATCAATTTCATTCTGTCTGAGGTTGGAAAACAATTCAACTTTTTTTATCAATGCAGGATCGATATTAACCGCGTCCATTATTGAATTATGAACCGTTTTCAGAAAAAAGTCGAGTAAGAAATAGCGATAATGAAGAACACGCCAAACAAAACGACGGATCGCATTCACGGTCCGTCGCAAATGTCAGATCTTTGCCTGCTCCGCGGCCAATTTATTCCCCATCTCGCGCAATAGATATTTTTGTATCTTTCCGCTTGACGTAAGAGGGTAATTATCAACAAAAAATACATATTTGGGTATTTTATACCTGCCGATTTTATCGCGGCAATAATCGCGCACGTCCTCCACGTTCATTTTTACGTCAGGGTGAAGAATGACAAAAGCGCCTACTTCCTCGCCGTATTTCTCGCTGGCAATTCCGACAACCTGCACGTCCTTAACGCCCGGCATTGTATACAAAAAGTCCTCCACTTCTTTGGGGGAAATATTTTCTCCCCCGCGGATTATCATGTCTTTTAAGCGGCCCGTCACTCTAAAATTGCCGTTCTCGTCCTTAACTCCGCGATCGCCCGAATGAAGCCAGCCGTTTTTATCGATACATTGGGCGGTCGCTTCCGGCAGTTTGTAGTAGCCTTTCATTGAATTGTAACCCCGGCAACAGAACTCCCCGTGTACGCCGTCGGGACATTCTTCGCCGGTTTCAGGATTGCGGATTGTAACCTCCACGCCGGGTAGGGCGCGGCCTACGGTTTCCACTTTCACGATAATGTCGTCATCGTAGCGCGTCTGGGTCATAACGGGCGATGATTCCGTCAGTCCGTAACAGATGGTAACTTCCTTCATGTACATAAGATCAATTACCTGGCGCATCGCCTCAATCGGACAGGGAGAACCCGCCATAATGCCCGTGCGCAGACTGGAAAGATCAAACATCTTGAACATGGGATGATTCAATTCCGCGATGAACATCGTAGGCACCCCGTAAACGGCGGTACATTTTTCCTTTTGAATCGTCGCAAGCACAAGCAGAGGATCGAACCACTCTATCATAGCCGCGGTGGAACCGTGCGTAAGAATCGCCATCATTCCAAGCACAAGCCCGAAACAGTGGAACAGCGGCACCGGAAGGCACACGATGTCTTTTTCCGTAAAACGCTGGTTGTCGCCGATGCCAAGCCCGTTGTTAAGAATATTCCTGTGCGTAAGCATAACGCCCTTGGGGAAGCCCGTAGTACCGGAGGTATACTGCATATTCACGACATCGTTCGTATCAAGCGTCGCTTCAATTTCGCGTAACAACGCCGTATCCGTATGCTGTCCGAGCAACAGCACTTCGCTTGACGTGAACATCCCCCGGTGTTTTTGCTGGCCTATATGCACGACATATTTTAAGTAGGGAAATCTTTCGGAATTAATCTGCCCTCTTTGGGCCGTTTTCAGTTCCGGCACAAGATCGTTTACCATTCCGATATAATCGGAATCGCGCCAGCCGTTCGTCAGGCACAGGCATACCATATCTGATTGTCGCAGTACATATTCCAATTCATGGGTTTTGTAGCCCGTGTTTACCGTAACAAGAACGGCGCCTATTCTAGCGCAGGCGAAAAGTACCGTGTTCCAGTCGGGCACGTTTGTAGCCCAAATACCCACGTTATCGCCCTTCTTTACGCCTATTGAGAGCAGTCCCTTCGCGAAATCGTCCACCCTTTTATCAAAATCAGCGTAAGTAAAGCGAAGGTTGCGGTCGGAATAAACAAGAAAATCGTGATCCGGATGCGCGGCGGTTTTATCTTTTAAAACTTGAGTGAGGGTCTTTTCTATAAATTCCATGATGGAGTCCCCTTAAGCCGGCGTATAAATTACGGCGAGTATTTTAACCGTCTTATTATCCGCGGAATATACCCGATGAGGCACGATAGAATCGTAATAAACGGAATCCCCCGCGTTTAACGTATCTTTTCTCGTGCCGTATTCAAGCGCCAGTTTTCCTTCCATAACGTATATAAACTCTTCGCCTTCATGGGATGATTTTTCCTGATGCGCGTCGGCTTCGATTGTTACGATAAACGGCTCCATGTGCCTGCCGCTTTTGTCGGTCGCAAGCGCGTTAAAGTTAAGACCGTGATGCTCGCCGGACGACGAGCCGTCGGGCAAACCGGTTTTAAAACGGCTTGAGGAAGCGGCCTCCCCCACCCTGCAAATAACGGGACCCAGCCTTTCATGGTCGTCAAGAAGCGTGCCCAGGCGTACGCCCAGCCCCCTGGAAATCTTAATTAACGGAGCAAGATCGGGAATATGCCCGTCATCTTCAATTTTTGAGATCAGTTCAACTGATACGCCGCTGCGTTCAGCAAGGTCTTCCTTGCTAACTGAGTAAGTCTTGCGTATTTCGGCGATACGCTCGCCCGGTGTATGTGTTTCCATATTGACATCTTATTTTTTTCTATCGCCTTATGCAAGTGAGCGGACGTTATTTATATCCCCAGCGCCCTTTTAAAATTGACGACTATTTCGTCTATCATCGGCCTCGCGTCTATATCTAATAACAGTCCTTTCTTGCGGTAATAATCAATCAACGGAGCGGTCTGGGCGCGGTAAACTTCAAGGCGTTTTTGTACGGCTTCGCTCTTGTCGTCATCGCGGATGTATACTTCCCCGCCGCAGTAATCGCAAACGCCCTCCTTTTTAGGCTTGTTAAAAACCGCGTGAAAATTGTATCCGCATTTTCTACAGACTCTGCGTCCTCCAAGCCTCTCAAGCACGCCGGAATCCGGAATGTCAAAGTTAATAACCTTCTCTATCGCCGAAAAACCGGCTAACGCCTCCGCCTGCGGAATCGTCCTAGGGAAGCCGTCCAATATATAACCTTTTTTAACATCGTCCTTCGTAAGACGTTCTTTTACAAGAGCGATTGTGGTTTCATCGTCTACAAGTTTTCCCGCGTCAATGACGGCTTTAACCTTAAGACCCAGCGGAGTCCCGTCCGCTATAGCGGCGCGAAAAATAGAACCGGTACTTATCTGAGGTACGCCGAGTATTTCAACGGCTCTTACCGCCAAAGTTCCCTTACCCGCCCCCGGAGGACCTAAAAAAATCAAATTCATAATTTACTCCATAATATATTTTTCATGAACAACCCGTGGTACTGCCGCAAGTATCGCACTTCATGCAAGTTCCGTTTCTAACCAATGTAAATGATCCGCATGAAGAGCATGGGTCTCCCTCATATCCCTTAATGCGCGCCTGTACGATTTTTATTACCTCATTTTCCTGCGGATAGGATTCCTCCATTACCGCGACTTGCGTCTGCGGCTGGGCCGCGGCGGGCGAAAACGCCGATAATCCCTTGGTAACATTTCCCAAAGGGGTACCCGTACCCCCGCCCTGCGGCTGTTGCTTTATAGGTTTAACCGCCGGAACCGTGACGCTGTTCGGCCTGAAACCGGCGCTGTTTTTTTCGCCGCGACCTTTTACGTCTGAAGTTTCCGTCTCGCTTTTCATCGCGGTAGAGACAAGGTCTTCGGGTTTTACCTGCCCCAAGTCGCTACGTTTAAGATAACTAATCGCAAGATCGCGGAAAACATAATCAATTACGCTCGTCGCCATCTTTACATAATCGTGTCCCTGCACCATGCCGTTCGGTTCAAATCTGCTGAACGTGAACGCGTCCACGTATTCCTCCAAAGGTACGCCGTATTGCAGTCCAAGGGAAACCGTAATGGCAAAACTGTTCAAAAGGCTTCTGAAAGCGGCTCCTTCCTTGTGCATATCAAGGAAAATTTCCCCAAGACTGCCGTCCTCATATTCGCCGGTTCTGATAAAAATCGAATGACCGCCTATTTTCGCTTTCTGGGTGTACCCCATTCTGCGGTTCGGCAAAGATTTGCGAAGTCCCCGCAGGCTCGCCGCCTTTCTTTTATCCGGAGCCGAAGCGGGAAGCTCCAGCCCTTTTTCAACCTTAAGGATAGTGTCCGCCAACGGATCGGTTCCGGGGGCGAAAGTATTTAGCGGCTGTGAAAGTTTGGAACCGTCCCTGTAAAGAGCGACCGCTTTAAGGGCGTTTTTCCACGAGAGCATATACGCGCCTTTTACGTCGTCGTAATCGGCGGAATTGGGCATATTTATCGTTTTGGAAATCGCTCCGGAAATGAATGGTTGCACGGCCGCCATCATGCCGATATGGGCGGTCCATGATATGGAGCGTTTTCCCTTCCTGCCGGAAGGAGCGGCCGTGTCAAAAACGGCGTAATGATCTTTCTTAAGACCGGGAGCGCCCTCAAGACCCATCGTACCGCAGGCGAACAATTCCGCGTCTTCAATGTCCTGGGAACTGAAACCGAGATGTTTAAGAAGATTGAATCCCTGAAGCGACCATGTGGATTCGGGAACGTTAAGAGTTTCCTCTACAAACGATTTGCCGAGTATATACGGATTAAAAACACCTTCAAAATTAAGAGCGGTTTTTAAAGCGTCTTCAATCGCGGCAAGGGTCTCGTTCGTAAAACCTTTCGCTTTAAGAATTTCATGGCTGATCGCCGGAGCGCCTTTTAAGGTTTTTCTGCCGGTGGCGTAAGAAACAATTTCTTCTATAGCCTGCGGCGAATAGCCTAAACATTCAAGGGCCGGCGGCACGGACTGATTAATAATTTTAAAATAGCCGCCGCCCGCGAGTTTTTTAAATTTAACAAGCGCGAAATCAGGCTCAATGCCGGTGGTATCGCAGTCCATTAAAAGGCCGATTGTGCCGGTAGGCGCGATCGCGGTAACCTGCGCGTTACGGTATCCGTGCGCCCTGCCCAATTCAAGCGCCCTGTCCCACGCGGATTTAGCCGCGTTTAAAAGATAAGCGGGGCAATGGGCCGGGTCTATTCCCCTTGGAATCGTATGAAGACCCTCATATTCAGCGTCAACGGCGCCGTTTACCGCCCGTCTGTGATTGCGGATAACGCGCAGCATATTCTCCGCATTTTCACCGTAACGCGCGAAAGAGCCGTGTTCCTCCGCCATGCGGGCGGATTGCGCGTACGCTTCGCCCGAAAGAAGCGCGGAAAGCGCCGCCGCCACGGAACGTCCCTGATCCGAATCGTAGGCGAGCCCCATAATCATAAGAAGCGTTCCAAGATTGGCATAACCAAGGCCCAGGGTACGGTATTGATAAGAAAGCTCGGCGATACGCAGGGACGGAAATTGCGCCATTACCACGGAGATTTCAAGAATTGTAGTCCAGATGTCAATAGCGTGAAGGTATCCGTCAACATTAAATTCCTTTTTTCTTTTATCGTATAACGCGGCGAGGTTTATCGACGCGAGATTGCAGGCGGTATCGTCAAGAAACATATATTCCGAACACGGATTGGAGGCGCGTATCTCGCCGCCGGCGGGACATGTGTGCCAGTCGTTAATCGTCGTGTGGTATTGAAGTCCGGGGTCTGCGCATTGCCAACTTGTTTTCGCTATATCCGACCAAAGTTTGCGCGCCTTTACGATTTTAACCGTATCCCCCACCGTTCTGCTTTTTAATTGCCAGTCTTCATCGTTCAGAACCGCCTTCATAAAATCATCGCTAAGGCGCAGACTGTTGTTGGAACTCTGCCCGGAAACGGTATTATAAGCCTCGTCGTCCCAGGCGGTGGAGTACTGGGAAACGTCAACCTCTTCATCGCCCTGCTCAAGTCTGCGGAGCTGTTGGTACAGGTAGGACGGCGGAATTTTATCGCCTAAAGCCGCCCGCAGAACCATGGCAAGTTCGTGATTTTTCTCGGTGTTAAATTTATCGTCCTCAGGTCCCCTGAAACCCGTCAAAGCCCTCTTAATCGCGTCGATATGTTTTTTCAGTACCAAAGAACCCGTTACCATGGAGGCGACTTTATGTTCCTCCGCAGCTTTCCAGCTTATGTACTTTTCCACGTCCGGGTGGTCGATATCGAGCGTTACCATTTTGGCGGCTCTGCGGGTCGTGCCTCCCGATTTAATCGCCGACGCCGATCTGTCGCCTATTTTTAAAAACGACAAAAGCCCCGATGAAACCCCGCCGCCTGATAGAATTTCGTTCACTCCCCTGATGCGTGAGAAATTGGAGCCTGTTCCGGAGCCGTACTTAAACAGTCTGGCTTCTCGGGTCATAAGGTCCATGATGCCGCCCTCGTTTACAAGGTTGTCATCTATAGAAAGGATAAAACAAGCATGGGGTTGGGGACGTTTATAGGCGCTTTCAGACTTAACAACTTTTTCCTGTAGGGGATCAAAATAGTAGTGTCCTTGCGCGGGGCCGTCGATCCCATAAACCGAATACAGGCCGGTATTAAACCATTGGGGACTGTTGGGAGCCGCATATTGATGGGCGAGCATATAGCAGGTTTCATCGTAAAAAGCCTTTTCGTCTTCCTGATTTTCAAAGTAGTTGTTCTGCCTGCCCCAATCCAGCCATGTGTAGGCAAGACGGTGAAAAACCTGGCGCGCGTCGTGTTCAGCGCCGTCTTCCGGCAGGGTATTTCCCGGATCCTCGGAATTGTTTCCCGTTTTTGCCCATTTCTTCCATTCATAGATTTTATTCTTTGGCACTCCGGCTTTGCGGAAATATTTTTGCGCGATAATATCCGAGGCAATCTGACTCCAGAACGCCGGTACGATTACGGTGTCCTCAGAAAAAATAGGCTTGCCGTTCAGGTTTCTGATTTCGCTTTTGCGCCGTTCCCAAACAATATCAAAGTACGGACCGCTTTCGCAGTCAGTGAAAAAACGTTGAACTTTCATCCCCAAATCCCTTTTTATATCGAGCGCGGTACGACCACACAGATAGCGTTGTTTTTTTTCAGTATACACCATATAAAGCGGTGTGGCAAGAGGTTAGCGATAAATTTTATTTCTTATGTGGAAGCGTGAAAAATTCTGTCGTTTATTGCGTTTCCAAGCCCCTCTTGAGGCGCTAATTGCACAAATATTCTTAATATTCTATCATTATCCAATTCGTGAAGGGTTTCAAAAAAGCTGGAAGCCGCTTCCAAAATCTGCCCGGTCTCGGAAAGAACCCTAATAATAGCCGATTTTGGCGGTTTTTGGGCTGAAATCCACGCGTCTCTGGTTGAACCGTCAAAAAAAAGGAACGCGCGTTTCTTTTCATACGCGATTTCCTCAATATCTTCTATTTTAAAGGCAACGAGAGGCACATGGGGAGCATAATGACTTTTTAACTGCCCCGGAGAAACAAGCCCTTTGGAAACGTCCGTAACGGGAGAGCCGTCCCCAATACTGCCTATCAATTTTTCTATCGCCTCTTTCGGCGTACCGCCGGGCCTGAGTATTTTTACGCTTGCCGGAGGGAAGCCTTCGCCGCCGCCGGATTCATCGGTGCTACCCGTAATGTCGATCACGGTAGATTCAAGCCCGATACGGGTTGGCCCCCCGTCGAGGATCATATCTACCTTCCCCTTAAGTTTATCGCGCACATGTTCCGCTCTTGTCGGGCTTAAGGAGCCGAACGGGTTGGCGCTTGGAGCCGCTACCGCGCCCGTGGAAAGCGAAATAAGTTCCCGCGCCGCTTCATGATCGGGAAAACGGATTGCGGCGGTTTCCAGCCCCGCGGTAGCGATTCCGGGGATTTTTTTATTTTTAGGTAAAACAATGGAAAGCGGCCCCGGCCATAGGTTCTCAGCCAGCGTAAAAAGTTTTTGGCGTGTTTCCTTGTTTAATTTAGAAAAGTCCGCCACTTTTTCAAGGGTGTCAAGGGCGGCAATGTGAATAATTAACGGATCAAAGTAAGGGCGGTTTTTTACTTCAAAAATTTTAGCGATAGCCTCGGCGTTAAAAGCGTCCGCGCCAAGCCCGTAAACCGTCTCGGTAGGAAACGCGACAAGACCTCCGTTACGCAGAATTCGCGCCGCTTTTTGGAGGGAATCAACGGAAACAGGGAGATAATTCATGTTAATACATACTATTCCATCTTCCAATTGCCGTTATTCAGCAGATACCTGCCGGATTTTTTGCCGTTGGAAGAATAGTACGCGTCAAAATTATTCGCGGTCGTATACAGAACATTTCCGCCGACATCGGTATAAACTATATTGCTCCTGATCCGTCCGTCCGACGGGCGAACGTCAAAAACGCGGCTGCCCAATGTTTTTAGTGAAGACGGAATCGTAACGCTTGTTATTAAATTATTGTAAAACGCGCCGTCCCTTACGATTGTTACCCCGTTACCAATCACTATCGACGTAAATTTATTGCCGGAAAAAGCGCCCTCCCCTATCGTCGTAACGCTAGCGGGGATTTCAATCGTTTTAATTTTATTGTTAAAAAACGCGTAATCGTCGATTACCGTTACGGAAGCGGGTAAGACTACGGCTTCCAGCATATTGTTGGAAAAAGCCCCCTTGCCGATAACGGTGATTTTAGAGCCCAATGTCACTTTAGCCAGTTTGTTACCGGTAAACGCCCCCCTGCCGATGGTCGTAACATTATTCCCTATTGTTACGCTTTCCAGTCTGTTAAAAGAAAACGCTCCGTCCCCGATGACGGTTACGGAATCGGGAATACTAACATCTTTTAATCCCTTGCCGATAAAAGCGCCGTCGCTTATTACGGTAACTTTTTTGCCGTCAATTGTTTCGGGAATTGACAGGGAATCCGCCCTGCCCGTAGAACCGGTAATTGTAAGGCCGGAACCGTTATCTTCCACCTTTATCCGCAGTCCGCTGTCGGCAAAAACGACGGCGGAGAGGAATAAAAACAATAAAAAAAGCGTTTTTTTCATTATGTTAATTATAATGCCGCGCTTATTGTCAATTCAAGGGGAATTTTTTACGGCGAACATCACAAATTTTTTGCTCATATCTTGTCGTTGTTGGCGGTAAAAATAAAAAAAACGCTAACTTCCTGCTAACAGGAAATTAGCGCGATTTGGGCGATACAAGACTTGAACTTGTGACCCCCAGCGTGTCGAGCTGGTGCTCTAACCAACTGAGCTAACCGCCCTTATAATACAATATCACCAGCAGTGAAAATAGAGAACGCTAAATTTGAAAATTCTTTGCTGTTTACTACTTCACTCTTTCGCGGATAGCGACGTTTACCTCAATTTTATAGGGAGCGTCGAGTTCCATAGGTACAATAAGGGCTTCCACTTCACCCAAGTTTGTGGAAACTTCCATATTATCACCGGTAAAGAGAGCCGGCGGAGTAAGGTCAAATTTAAAGCCAAGATCGTGAAGTTTGGTTACAGCCTGAGCCGTAATCATATTAGCCAACTCTTGAATGGTCGCCTTTCCCAGTTCGTCAAAAACCGTGAAATTTTCACCGTTCATTTTTCCGGCTACAAATAAGGCCGTCTCTTTTGTCATGTCAAAAAGAACGCGCCCTTCTACATCGCCCGCAAGCCCGACAAGAGCCGCAACGCCCATTATGGACATTGAAGTAGGCTTAAGATATATTTCCCCCCGTTTAACTTCAATGCTTAACACTTCTTTTAATACGCTATAAGCCGCTTCCACAAAGGGGTTGATATACTCAACTCTCATAATACTCTCCTTATAATTTTTTTATGCGCTATGCGAAAAGGCAGAAACAGGATCATCGGCAATTGCTTCCCAAATAACTCCCGTAAGCTCTTCGTTCCTGCCCAGAATAACAATCCCATGATTCCTCAGTTTCTCCGAGAATCCCGTAACTATTCTTGTCTGTGTTTCCGCATCCAAGAATGAAATAACATCCCTTATAAGAATCATATCCACTTCAGGAATGGTATTTTCATTTATTATATCATGGTATTCAAAAACAATCGAGTCCTTTATAGTCTGATTAAAGGAATAACCGTTCTTCCCTTGTACCAAATAAGGTCTGCAATATTCCGGTACATCTTCCAAACTATACGTCATATTAGGCGCTTGCGATACGGCCATGATATCGTTATCGTTCGCCCATATTTTAATATGGGCGGTCGGATACCTTGATTTAAGTATACACGCAAATGAATAAGTTTCACAACCCTTTCCGCAACCGATGTTCCAAACGCCGATATTCGTAAAGTTGACATTGGGAAGTATCTTTTTAACCGCATTGGCGTAAGTTTCGTTCCAGAACTGGTTCGTACAGGGAGACGGGAAATCTTCAAGGAATTCATTCGCGTCGGCAAGGCTCCTTAACTGTACCTCGTCTCCCGTGCGTCTTGAACTCCATTCGGCGAAACGCTTGTGAAGCCATTTTTCATTTACGTTTGTAACGGCAAAGTGTCGCAACGCCAAGAGGCTTTCCTGGATAAAGCCGATAGCCGTATCCGCGGCGGTCCTTTGCGCCGCGGCCGAATCCGCAGCCTGAGGCGGCGGAACAAAGAATTCGCCGCCTTCTGATACCGCGGCGCGAGTCTTGCCTTTATCGTCTTCCATTGAAAAGATACGTACAACATCCAGAATGATGTAAAGATCGCCCTGTTTTTCCACAACACCGCTTATGTACTTAATGTTAATGTCGCCAAAAATCGGATGCGGCGGCTGTATCGTTTCTTTTGTTATTCCGACAACTTTATCAATTTTATCTACGATTGTTCCATATACCTGATCATTAATATGGAGGATGAGCATATTTTCTAAATTTTCTTCTTTCTTTTCTACCGGTAAATGGAAGAACTGCCTTAAATCAATTATTGGAATAATATCACCGCGCAGGTTATATACGCCGCGGACAAACGACGCAGCGTTAGGCACGAAAGTGAATTTATCGGCTTTTGCAATTTCCTTTACACTCATAATATCAACGCCGTAGTCCTTTCCGGCGAGAGAGAAAGTGACCATTTTAAAGTCTACGTTGTCTACCCGCTCTTTTTGTTCCTGTAAATCGGCGTTTACCTGTTCTAAATCCTTTATTACCGCAGCCATACCTTTTACCTTGTCGAAGCTTCGCGGATTCGGCGCTGCTCCATTTCCTTTTTAAGCCCCAATTCAAGAAGCTGACCAACATCAATAATGAGAGAAACCGATCCGTCTCCCAGTATTGAAGCCCCGGCGATTCCCGGAGAATTTGTATACTGATCCCTTAAAGGTTTGATAACAACGTCTTCCTCACCGATAAGGCTGTCCACCATAAAGCCCATTTTCTTTTCCGCCGTTCCGACAATTACAATAAAATGATAATCCGACTTTTCTTCGGTTCTAATACCAAACAGGCGGTTAAGCCTGAGTAACGAAATAACGTCACTGCGAATATTGAAAACTTCGTAGTTGTCAATCTTTTTAATTTCTTCCGGTTTGATCCTAAGGCTTTCGATAACCGACGTAATCGGAATAGAATAGATTTCCGGCCCGACCCTGACCAAAAGACCTTGAATAATGGCGAGTGTAAGAGGCAGTTTAATCGTAAACTTGGTCCCTTTGCCGTGTTCCGAAGTAACCGTAACGGTACCGTTAAGGCTGTCAATCTGACGGCGTACGACGTCAAGACCGACGCCGCGGCCTGAAATTGCGGTTATCTGTTTCGCGGTCGAGAAGCCCGGTTCAAAAATAAGATTGAAGGCTTCAACATCGGTAAGAATTTTATTCGGGCTGATAAGTCCGCGTTCTATGGCTTTTTCCTTTACTGCCTCAACATCGATACCGCCGCCGTCGTCCGCGATTTCGATAACGATCATGTTGCCTTCGTTGGTCGCTTTTAACAGTACCATGCCTTCTTCCGGCTTGCCGGCCGCGCGTCTGGCTTCGGCTGATTCAATACCGTGGTCGATGGAGTTACGCACCGAGTGCATGATAGGATCAAGGAGGTCTTCTATAACGGACTTGTCAAGTTCGGTGTCTTCACCTTCGATAACCAGGTTGATTTTTTTGTTGAGCGATTTTGAAAGATCGCGTACAAGACGCGGGAAGCGGCTGAATATCTGGCTGATGGGAACCATGCGGATGCGCATAACGCCTTCCTGAAGTTCGCCTGATATGCGTCCGAGGTTTTGCGAATTGGCGCGGAATTTCGCTATAATACCTTTAAATGCCGTTTCAAAAGGATCAAATATCGTAAATATATCGCCGAAATTATCGTTAATTTCCTTACGAATATCCTTAACCGATTTACCGTCCTGAATGCCGTCAAGATAATCCGGCAGACTGTCAAACAGATTTTTAATTTTATCCCTATATTGATTTTCCAATTCGCGAAGATGGGCGGTTAGCTCGCCGAACTGCATATTGATCTGGTTGAAAGTCGCTTTTGTAATAACCGTTTCTGAAACGAGATTTAAAAGATCGTCGATACGTTTGGAGTCTACGCGAAGAACAGAGCCTGCTTCCTTGCCCGCTTTCTTCGCGTCTTCCGAAGCGGCCGCGCTTTTTTTCGCGTCCGCGCTGGCTGCCGCAGGAGCGGCTTTCTGCGCCGCGGGAGCGGCCTGTGCGGCAGGAGCGGCAGGCGGTGCCGCAACAGGAGCAGCCTGCGCGACAGGCGCGGGTTGCGCGGCAGGAGCGGCCGAAACCGCGGGCGCAGGTTTTGCCGCCGGAAGCGCGCCGGCTTTTTCCTGAGTAAGAACATTTGTAACATCCGCGTCCAGACTTACATCCGGCAATATGACGGCGGATTTTATTCTCATCATGTCATTTTTGGAAGCAATATAATAATCAACAAAGGGGAAAAAGTTATCCGCATAGAGTTGTTCAAAATCGGGGATGGTCCTTAAAACGGTTCCCAACCCTTTAAGAACGGCATAAACTTGAATGCCGCCGACCGTATTCATCAAGCTGTTTTCGTCGAACTTTACGGAAACTCTGTATATGGGCATTCCGCCGTCAACGGATTCTTTTAATTCTTCTATCTCCCTATCGGTAAGGGGCTGATTCGTGGAAGCGACTGACGATGCGGCGGCAGGTGCCGCAACGGGCGCGGGAGCGGCGACGGGAGGAGGCGCAGCTTTAGCAGGCGCTTTTGCTCCAGCGCCTTTTGTTGACGGCGGCAACAGCGCGCGAAGCTTACCTTCGATTTCGGATGTATCTTCCTTATATACGGAACCGTTCATTCGTTCTTCAAGCATGGCTTTAATTACGTCTATCGCCTGAAGCAGAATATCCACAACATCCCCATTCACGGCAAGTTTGTCCGATCGAATTGCGTCTAACACATCTTCAACAAGATGCGTGAAATGAGAAAGTTCCATCATTTCCACGGTTGCGGATCCGCCTTTTAAAGTATGAGCCGCACGGAAAATTTCATCAACGGCGTCTTTATTGGCGCCCTCGTTTTCAAGAACTAATATGTTTTGTTCCAAGGTATCTACCTGCATTTGGGCCTCGCTGAAAAAGTCCTTGAGTAGTTCTTCGTTATTGGGATCAAGATAATCACTCATAATACCAATATCCACTAAATATTAATAAAAGTCAAGAATGTTTGACAAAAATTGTTAAAATTTATGGATATATTCAAAAATAGCAAATTTTAGAAAAAACATACTTAATTGCATTTTACCCAAGAAAGTACTAAAATATATGATATGAAGCGGTTATTTTTTCCAATTTTTGTATTTTTACTACTGGCAGGCGGTAACGGTCTCTTGGGGGCGATTGAACTTGAAGTTATGGCAGGGATAGACAGTTTTACCTTTGATCCGGATAAAACATGGGCATATTCCGAACCTGACACGGAAAAACAGTTCACTCCTTACATATATGGACTGGTAAATATAGCCTTTAGGCATAATATTTCTGAAATATTAAATGTAAGCGTGAATTTTGAAAGAGATAATGTACTGCAAAACAGTATAAATGCCCTATTCGGGGCAAAAACAGACTATTTTAACGTTAAATTTGGACCATTTATAGGATTTACAGATGATTTTTCTATTCCGGATGCGGGAATTATAGGTAATTTGGAGATGAGCATCCCGGGAATCGTCTCTTTATCAATTTCCGGGTCGTCAACTTTAGGTTCCCAATATGACTTTACCAGTACTAATTACCGGGAAACCGCCGGAATTAAGCTTGGATTTTGGATACAAAACGCTATTCCGTCCTTTTCCGCGAATATAAAATATATTTCCAGACAGATAGACGAATCCGTTGTTATTGAAGACACGTTGTTCAGATACTATTTCACCCTGGAATTATTTACCAAAAATTACGGTATTTCCGGATTTATCAATTTAGGATACCAAACATATAAAAGGCTTTACAGAAAAGACGGTCTTGAATATTGCGACGAATTAAGCTCATGGTTAGCGGGTATCGGCGTTAGTTGGCAAATTATCCGTCCGTTATGTTTAAAAGCGGGATTTGAAATACCGCTTCTTATCTCAGCGACGGAACCGATGACCGTTACCCAGGAACCTTTGCTTTCTTCCAAGATATATGCCGGAGTTGTTTATACAATAAAGTAAAAAGGAAAATTATGTCAGAAATTGATTTTGTAATCCGTCTTTGCGTCGCGTTTGCCGCAGGCGGCATTATCGGCATGGAAAGATCAAGCAGACGTCAGGTCGCGGGTCTTCGCACCCACATACTTATCGCCGTAGGGTCGTGCTGTCTTATGATGCTTTCAATCTGGTTACCGCAACAAATGAATGCGGGGGATCCGGGAAGAATTGCGGCGCAGGTTGTTTCGGGCATGGGCTTTTTGGGCGCGGGCGCGATAATCCGCCTTGGCAATAGTATAAGAGGACTCACTACCGCCGCATCACTTTGGCTTACGGCCGCGGTAGGGCTTACCATAGGGGCAGGAATGTATATCGCGGCCTTAACAACCGTAGCTCTCGCTCTGATTACGTTAATGGTATTAAACCGCCTTGAAAAAAAATTGTTTCCTGAAGATAATTGGAAACAATGAATGGGAAACACCTTACAGTCAGCGAACTTACCGAACAAATACGGGCGAATCTTGAAGGCTCTTTCTCGTACATCCGCGTGGAAGGTGAAATTTCAAATTGCAGACCGGCAAGCTCCGGCCATCTGTATTTTAGTTTAAAAGATTCAAACGCCAAAATTGACGCGGTGATGTTCAGAAACCGCTTAAGGACAATAAACTTTGAACCGAAAGACGGAATGTTAATGCGGGTGCGCGGAAGCCTTTCCGTGTACGCTCCCCGCGGAACCTATTCCATCGTCTGCGAAGAAATGGAAATAGCCGGAGCGGGCGAAATCCTCGCCATGCTGGAAAAAAGAAAACAAAAACTTTCTGCGGAAGGGCTTTTTGACGCTGAAAAAAAACGCCCTCTGCCCCGCTTTCCAGGGACCGTAGGGGTAGTCAGTTCCCCGACGGGGGCCGCGGTACGCGACATTTTAAACATACTCGCGAGGCGGGCTTCGGGTATCAAAGTGATAATCCTACCCGCCCCGGTACAGGGAGATGAAGCGGCGTCTTTTATCGCGGCGCGAATCAGGCAGGCGAACAAGTGGCGTCTTGCCGACGTTTTAATCGTGGGCAGGGGCGGCGGCTCGCTTGAGGATCTATTGCCCTTCTCCGACGAGGAAGTCGTCCGCGCCGTAGCGGAATCAAAAATCCCGACGGTAAGCGCCGTCGGACACGAGATTGACTGGGCGTTATGTGATTTTTCCGCGGATTTACGCGCGCCTACACCTTCCGCCGCCGCGGAATTGGTAAGTGAAAATTATTTCGCCGTCGGGAACATTATTCAAAAGACGGCCGCTGACTTTATAACGGTTATTCGCTCGCGAATAGAGAGGGCGAAACTCCTTTTAAAACCGTTTGATCCGCAAGATATGGAATACCGTTTCCGTTCGATCTTACAGCCGCGTCTAATCCGCCTTGACGACGCGAAGGAGGCGTTAATCGACGCGGTTTCCGATAAGTGCGCCGTAATAAGGAAGAGAATTGAATTCGCGGCTACGGTTCTTGAAACAGCAAGCCCGCTCGCCGTTATGGAACGCGGATTTTCGGTGGTGACAAATTCAAGCGGCAAAATAATTAAAAATTCGGATAATGTAAAAACAGGCGATAAACTTTACATAAGGCCTTTAAAAGGAAAAATAAACGCGGTTGTGGAAAACGCGGAAAAAACAAGGAGCTAATATGGCAAAAAAAAGCGTATCCGCAAAAAGCGGCGGCATGAAAAGTTTTGAAGAACAACTAACGCGGCTTGAAAAACTCGGCGAACAGATTAAAAGAAACGATATTCCCCTTGACGAAGCGTTAGCCGCATTTGAAGAGGGAATCCGCCTTGCCAGAACTTTGGAAAAAAGCCTTGAAAAAATAGAAAACCGCATAGAAATCCTGATGAATTCGACGGAAGCCCTGGCGGATGAATCACCTGAGTTAGAATTATTCAACGCCGGGGAATAATATGCCTGAAAACGGACGTATTGCCATACTGCCGCCGGAAGAAGCCATGCGTATCGCCGCGGGCGAAGTTATCGACCGCCCGGCCGCGCTTGTGAGGGAATTCCTTGACAACGCCATAGACGCGGGCTCCTTAAACATTGAGGTTTCAGTTGAAGAAGGCGGTTGTAAAAAAGTCGAGGTTTCCGACGACGGTAGCGGCATGACCCGCGAAGATTTGGCAATCTGTTCCCTTACCCACGCGACAAGCAAAATACGCAATCTGGATGATCTAAACACGTCTGTCACTCTCGGTTTCCGGGGAGAGGCGTTAGCAGCCGCCTGCGCCGTCGCCCATTTGGAAATTATCTGCTCCGTTGACGGAAGGGAGGCATGGCGGCTTGATACCGGTCCCGGAGAAAACCGTCCCCCTTCAATTGAACAAACGCGCAGAACAAAAGGCACGACGGTAAGGGCGTTAAATCTTTACGAGACTATCCCGGCGCGCAAACGTTTTTTAAAAAGAGAAGGAAGCGAAGCGGCTTTATGCCGCCAGGTCTTTATTGAAAAAGCCCTCGCCTTTAACGGAATAAATTTTCGTTATGTGCAAGACGGCAAATTAAAAGATTTTCTGCCCGCCGTAAAAACAAAAAAAGCGCGTTTTACCGCCGCCGTTCTACAAACAGGCGAAGAAAATTTCCTTCATGAAATAAATGTAACGGGAGCGGGATTTTCCGCCGTAATAGTTATCGGCGGACCCGAACTTTACAGAAACGACAGACGGCAACTTTTTATATTCGCGAACGGTAGAAAGGTACAGGATTATTCCCTTGTTCAAGCCGTCGAATACGGCTCTCAGGGCTGGTTCCCTAACGGCGTTCATCCCGTCGCGGCGATCTACGTGGAAATAGACCCGTCCCTCGCCGATTTTAACATTCACCCCGCTAAACGCGAAGTACGCTTCCGCGACCCCGGCTCTATTCATCAGGCAATCTCAGGCGGAGTTAAAAACTTTTTTCATAATTTATATTTAAAAAATTCCCGTAAAGAAGGCGATCCTACGGATGGAGATACGCGAACCGAGAAAGATAATTCCCTTTTCTCAAATAATAATTCCGTAACAAAACATGGTTTGGAAGAACGCGATAATATATCAAACAACAACCGGCGAACCGAAGTTACGGCGCGCCCGTACGAGAGTTCTTTTTCGTATTCATCTTCACGACTAAACGATAATTTTTTTTCATCCCCGCACAACCGCGAAAGGTCTTCTTCAAACGTATCCGTCCCCGCATACGGCGATATGCGCTACGCCGGCAAAGTATTCGGGCTCTTTATCCTGATGGAATGGGGAGACAAACTTTACATAATCGACCAACACGCGGCGCATGAACGCATCCTTTACAATAAATTCCTTGAAGAGCCGATACCCAAACAGGAACTGCTCGCGCCCATTACCTTTACTACGGAAAGCGACGGGGAAGACTCATTCCTTTTGGCAAACCGCGAAGAACTGTCGCGCCTTGGCGTTGAAATTAAAAAGGACGGAGAAAGCTGGAGCATTGAAGCGCTCCCCGCGGACTGGCGGATGGGCGACGCGCAAACCGTGAAAGAAATTCTTGAACTGCGATTGGCGGGAGAGAACATTGCAAAACGCTGGGCGGCGACCTGCTGTTGCCGCGCGGCAATCAAAGACGGCGATCATCTTGACGATGAAACCGCTTTTGAATTAGGCAGGGAAGCTCTCCTATTACCCGACCCGCGCTGCCCGCACGGCAGACCCGTTTGGACGGAGATAAGCAGGGAAGCGCTTTTTAGGGCGGTGAGGAGGAATAGTGAGTAGTACTAACTACTTCATTACTGATATATATCTTTTCTCATGCTGATTGTTTTGCGGTTTTTGTTGAATAACTCCGCATTTGAGATAAAGCCGTTTTTTTGATAAAACGCAAGTACGCCTTCATCATGTTCAACATCCGCGTCTACGGTGAGAAAACGCGCGGCGCAGTATTCATTATTACATGCTAAAGCAAAACGTTCGGCGCTTTCTATCATAAATGTTCCTATGCCCTTGAACTTTTTTAAGTATGTATTATCAACAGCTAACTTGGCTATTTTCATGGCCGGTATTGTACGAAAAGGATAATTAAGGTTGTGAAGTTCTTTCTCGGTAAACGATAACTTAATTGAATCCATTATTAAGGACATATATGATACAATTTTACCATCGGCGATGTCGATAAGAAGCCATGTTAAGGCAATATGATCTTTCATAGAACGCAGGGCATCATCTGTAAGATAATCATTATATTCATTAACGGAACAATTAAAGTCATGTAATGGGATGTTTTGCGAAAGCAGTTTAATGTAGAAATATTTTTCTACATTCTCGTGTGATAATATAATCTTTTTCATTTATGTATCATTCTATCAACGAGTTTTGCAAGTTTTTCATGGCGTTTGTATACTGAAGAAGGTATGGGTCTGCGTATTTGTTCAATGACTTCACGGGCAATTTTTTTGTCTCTAATCTCTGTTGGTTGGACAGGTTTTACTCTGGCTGCCATTGTTTTCCTCTCATAAAATATAGCGCTATTTGAAAAATATATCAATAAAAATAACTTTAAAAAAATTCAAAAATTTTTCATTTTCAGTCAAGCAAAACAGTGAGTCCGCTCCGGGCGCGCTGCTCGGGCTAAAGCCCTCGCACATTATTCATCCAAAAACTTTTATTGTGCGCCACGCCGTGTTAATTTTTTCATCCACACCGCTTCACGCAGTGCATACTTGGGCGCCATATAGGGATGAAATAGAACGACTAAAAAATTAATCGCATTCATACGAACAACAACCCCCTCTTCCCTCTTCTTCGTGATCTTCTCCTCCTTTGTGTTCTTGGTGTGAAATTCTTCGTATTAATTTATAGCTTAACAATCTTCTGCGCTATTAATTTCGCCAAATAAAAGCGTGAATCCAAATCGGCGGACGCGTTGTTATCAAGAAATGTTTGAAACTCGGCGGAAAATGATTCGGGCAGAACGGGTAATTCGCATACCTGTTTAAAATACGCGCGATGAGAAGGCTCAAAACGCCTGTTAACGCAAAAAAGAGTAAGGCACGCGTTCTTTATAAAACCGGCGGACGCGATAAGATAATGAAATTTATCGCCTTGAAAACAGGATGCCCCCAAATCCGACAGAAAATGTTCCATCTTTAATTGAACCGTGTTTCTCATCTCTACCCAGAATTGATCGCCTATTTTTTCCAGTTTTTTTCTGACATCATGTATCCACTTGGAACGGGAATAGACGATTTCACAATTTGCCAGACGGTAAAAACCGTAAGTTCCCGAGTCTTTAATAAACCACAGGGATTCATGCTTGGAACAGGCGATATTAATAAGTTCATCGATTTTTTTTGTTTTCTTGAATTCAAGCCGCACCGGAATATCACCTATCAGGAAGCGGTCTTTTTCGTTAATCCCGGCGCTTTCAAAGGCGGCCACATCGTCTCCGTACAAACGACAGCGGGCTTCGGCTTTTGGAATGGGAGCGTTATAAAATACGTCAAGAATCAGGGCAAAGTACGGATCCAGAGTATCGGACATGGCCGCTTCATTCAATGTAATACATTCCACGCTTTTCCATGTTGAAAGGATTCCGGTAAACCTATCAACTAATAATTTGGTCTTATATTTCATGGCTCCCCTCCAAATAATAGTATAGACCGTTAAAAAGGCGTATACTGACGATACCTTAGTATATCACGGGATAATGATTATGAAAACTGAGAAAAAACGCAAGCAAACATTTCTGGTTCTTGTCCCGCACAGGGATATAAGGGGTGAATTACGGAAATATAGCGATTTATTAATTAAAACCGGACTGACGGATGTTTATTCTTTTCCATATATAGCGCCTTTGGCTTCACTTTCACGGGCGTTGAATGCGGAGGAATTAAAACAAATCGCGCATTCCCTGCGGAAAAACATCGGTAGCGATAAAATATTAGTAGAGGGTGACGATGTTACCGCTTTTCCATGCCGTGAAAATAGTTTATTCCTCTTCGGTCCCCGTTTAAATATTGTCATACCTCGGAATTTACTTGAAAGCGGAATAAAAAAAGTAAATACCATTTTTTCCCCGCTTGTAATAGGTTGCTTTCTGACAAAAGATAATAAAAAACCAGCCTCTTTATCGGAAATTCCGCATAAAAAATCGGTATTTAGGGCCGCGGCAGTCGCCAATATGTACTGGCTGCCTTTACAGGTTGACGGTGAAATTTGCTATAAATGGAAAATAGGCAAACTATGCTGGCTGCCGCGTCCGCAAAAGGGTTTACAAAAAACGGAAATGTGTCATAATAAAATTTATGAGGGGCAAAAAACGCCATGAATTTATTTGGAATTTAGCGTGGCATATTTGTCATCGCCCTTTGGCGCGTAAGTATAATTTTGATTATGACAATATAGAAGTTAAATATTCGCCTTATATCGTGATAGCGAACCATTTAACTAACATGGATCCGCTTATTATCGGTTTAAGTTTCCGTAAAATCATGTATTTTGTCGCATCCGACCATCTTTTACGAATGGGATTAACCAGCAAACTTCTGGAATTCGCTATGGCTCCAATCGCGAGGGTAAAGACGACCCGGGAAACGCAAACTGTCATTTCAATATTCAGACGGCTTAAAGAAAAATGTAATATTTGTATCTTTGCGGAAGGTTCAACCTCGTTTGACGGGGTAACGGGCGAAGTACAACCCTCTATCGGAAAATTGATAAAAAGAGCGGGGGTCGCGCTTGTAACATACAAATTTACAGGCTCTTATTTAACCTTCCCAAGATGGGCCCGTTTCATACACAGGGGAAAAATGGAAGGACGGCTTGTCCAAATCTACAGTCCCGAAAAAATAGCGTCCATGACGGAAGAAGAAATTTACAAGGCAATATTAAAAGATATTTATTCGGACGCTTATGAAGAACAGGAAAAAAATCCCGTCATTTTTAAAGGCAAAAAACCGGCTGAATGTCTTGAAACAGTACTGTATTGCTGTCCTAAATGTAAACAATTCGGAACATTAAAAAGTCATGACGATCTTCTCTTTTGTACCTGCGGTTTTAAAGTACGTTACGATGAATATTGCTATTTTGAAATACCGGGCGGCGAAGGTGAACCGCCGTTTAAAAACGTCAGGGATTGGGTTAAATGGGAAAGAGATGAAGTTCGCTCTTTAATCGCGAAAGATACGGGCGAGGACGTTCCTTTAACGGCGGATGAAAACCAATATCTGTATGAAATTAAAAAGGCGAGCCATAACACGTTAACCGCAAAAGGAAAACTCCGCCTGTATAAAGACAGATTGTCGGTAATTACGGAAAAAGGGCAGAGGGTAGATTTTCCGCTTAAGGAAATAATTGAAATTGGAATTATTACGATGCAGACGATTATTTTTTCCACGGAGCATAAGGTTTTCGAGATTCACAGTAAGTATCCGAGAAGCGCGTTAAAATACATGGACATGATTAATACGATAAAAACATATAAAAAGGGGGAGTAAAGTATGGATTTTACAATGGATAATGTGCGTTTATGGGATTTCATTTTACAAATGGGCATACTGGCGTCAATCCTGGTTTTGGCGAATATCATACGCCGAAAAATTCCATTTATCAGAAAGGCGTTAATGCCGACGGCGGTAATAGCGGGTTTTCTAGCCCTTGCCCTACGCGCGACAGGCGTTATTCGCTTGAACACAAATCTTATGGAGATGGTGACATACCATACTATCGCCATTGGATTTATAGCGTTATCTCTGATGATTCCAAGAAAAGAAAAAAATTATTCAAAAGCCCTGACAGGTTCAAAATCAGGCGCATTAATTGTCAGCGTATATCTTTTACAGGGAATTTTAGGGCTTGCGGTTTCCATAGGACTCGCGTATACCTTTAAGCCCGATATGTTTAAGGCGGCGGGCATTCTTCTGCCTTTGGGTTTTGGACAGGGACCCGGACAGGCGAATAATATCGGTTCGACTTATGAAGCTCAAGGGTTTATCGGCGGACATTCCTTCGCCCTGAGTATCGCGGCGACGGGTTTTGTGGTAGCGTGTACGTTCGGAGTAATTTATCTTAACATCCTCAGAAATAAGGGCGTATTAAAAAGAGTTAACGCAAGGGAAGCGTCAAAAGAAACCTTTATGGTACAGGATTTCCAGGATGAAAATGAAATACCGGTTTCAGAATCAATCGATAAATTGTCGTTACAGGTCGCGTTTGTATTTATGGTATATTTAACGACATGGGCGCTTGCCGTGTTTCTTACAAAAATGCTAAGGGCGACCGGAAGCGATTTTGCCATGAGTTTAATTCCGCTAATCTGGGGTTTTAATTTTATTTTTGGCTCATTATTCGCGGTAGCGTTACGCGGCATAATCAGATTGGGAAGCAAACTTGGCTGGGTAACCCGTCAATATCAGAATAACTACCTGTTATCGCGTATTTCGGGTTACGCGTTCGACCTTATGATAGTCTGCGGCATCTGCGTAATCAACTTTGAAAAACTCGCGGGACTGTGGATTCCCTTTATTCTTATGTGTTTGCTCGGGACTTTCGGCTCATTATTTTACCTAAAGTGGATATGCAAGAAAATATACCCGGATTATTATTACGAAGGTTTCATGTCCATGTACGGAATGTTGACGGGCGTAATAAGCTCCGGCATTCTTCTCCTGCGCGAAATCGATCCGAAATTTGAAACGCCGGCGGCTACCAATCTTGTGCTTGGAAGTTCTTTCGCCATAGGTTTCGGCATCCCGATACTCATTTTTATCGGCATGGCACCAAGATCGGATTTTATGGTATTTGTCACATTAGGTTGCTGTATTGTTTACTTTTTTATGTTATCGGCTTATTTACTGTTTCTTAAAGAGAAAAAACAAAAAGTATCTTAACACGGAAACCTCTGAGAACCCGTTCATTAGGTTTCCAGAGGTTCTGCGGGCTTTTACGGAGTTAAAATAACTTCACAAGCCATGTGCTAAGCCAGGGCAGATATGTGACAAGAAGCACGACCGCAAGGCGGACAAGCAGGAACGGGGAAACATAGCCGCATACCTGCATAAACGGTTTATTAAAGCGGTAACTCGCGAGAAAAAGATTCATCCCTACTGGAGGGGTAAGGAATCCGGCTTCAAGGTTCACGACAAAGATGATACCAAGATGCACTGGATCGATACCGTAGGCGCAACCAAGCGGGACGATTAACGGAAGGAAAACAAGTATCGCTGAAAATATATCCATTATACAGCCAAGTACAAGCAGGGCGAAATTCAACAGCAACAGAAAAACATATTTTGATTTAATCGCGCCCTGCATCCAGAAGGAAAAACTTTCAGGAACGCCGGAGTCGATAAACGCGTAGGATAAGGCTTTCGCCATAGCCAAAATCGCCAGAATCCCGCCGATTATGGGAACGGCTTTAAGAAAAACTTTCGGGATATCCTTAAATAAAATATCTTTCTTAATAAAAACTTCTACAATTATCACATATACAACGGATACCGCGCTTACCTCTATCAAAGTAAGGAATCCGGTAAAATAACCTAAAACCAGAATTATCGGCAATAAAATTTCAAAAAAAGATTCTTTTAACGAACGCAACGCGTTCCTGCCGTTAAATTTTTCAGTTTGAATTTTTACTTTTGAAGAAAGAACTAAACCGGCGATAATCGTAACCAACACAAGAATAAATCCGGGTACCAACGCCCCGATAAAATAATGAATAATCGTATTATCTATCGGTAAATTCATAAAATGCAGGATTGTATTGGTTGACGAAGCTACCAGTATAATAGGGAGGCTTGGAGGGAACAATAAACCTATGCCGCCCGAGGAAGTTAAAAGCCCTATGGAAAAACGCTCGGAATATTTATTTTCATTTAAAATGGTATAAAGTATTCCCCCTAAAGCGAGAATAGTTACCCCCGACGCTCCCGTAAAAGAGGTAAAGAAAGCGCAGATAATAACGGTAGCGATAATAATGCCGCCGGGCATCCAGCCGAAAAATATTTTAAACGCGCTGACAAGCCTTTCTCCCGCCTTGCTCTCTGAAAGGAAAAAACCCGTCAAGGTAAACAGAGGTATCGCGATTAAATCCGCGTCAGTCAGCGCTGAAAAAATCTGTATAACCGCCGTCTCAGGTTCGCGCCCAGCCGCCTGAAGCATAATCAGGGCAATGCCGCCAATCGCCGCAAAAATCGGCATTCCGGCAAATCCGGCGATAATCAGCAGTATTATTACCGGAACATTGATAAACGCGGCCGCGTCGTATAAATGATTAATCCACGAGAAAAATGGCTCCGGCGTATTATGGCTTTCCAATCCCCAAAAAATTTTCGCTATAGCGGGTAAAGCCGCGATACAGCCCAGTAAAAACACGGCGGACGCGATAATTTTATCGCACGGAGAATGAAGTTTTAAGATAAACCGCACCATGATAACGGCAAAACCAAGGGGCATGGCAATCCCATAAATCCGATCGCTCATAAAACCTATTTTTTTACCCATCATGGCGTATTTAATAAAACAAATACTGTCCCATACAAAAATACTCAGTAAAAAGACTGAAATTAATACGCATATAAAAACAAGCGTTTTCTTTATATTGTCTTTTTTTATGTATTGAACGGCGGTAATTGATATATGTTCGCCGGATCTCGCCGTAATCATCGCGGCAAAGAAACCGGTTACTAAAAAAATGTGGATTAATATTAATGTGGAACCGGGAATTGTCAGTTTAAATTGATGTAAAATCAATTCAACAAAAGGAACTAACGCCAGAAGTGAAAGAGCGCTAAAGCAAATAACATTTTCAATCCATGATAATTTAAATTCATTTTTAAGCCGCGTCAAAGAGGCGGAAACTAAATTACTATTTTTGTCGCTCATAGTATTTATCGCCCGCTTCTCACTTTATCCAGTATAGCGTTAATCCGGTTGAATAAATCACGGTCAAAAATAGATCCAACAAGCGAAGGCAGGGTATTTTTCAGTTCATTACTCCACATATCCTGCTGGGCCTGGTTCGGTCTGTTTACGCTAAGCCCGTCTTTGCCCATTGCCGCTATGGCGTTCGCTTCCGTTTTTACCACTGAAGCGTCAAACTCCGAAGCAATCTTGCCCGTAGCCTTAAGAATTTCCTGTTGATTTTCCGGGCTTATTTTATTCCATGTAACGCGGTTCATGACAATCGCGCCCAAGATTGGAGCGATAGGCACATCAAGCATATGGTTTAAACTCTTGTACAACTGCAAAGGGGCGACACTCGCGGGAATAATGTATACCGCGTTTATAGCGTTACTTGCTAGCTTGGTTCCGACATTTACGAAATCGGCCTCCACAAGCTGGAATCCCATGGTTCTGAATACCGTATTCATATCCTTAAGATCGGAACTTGTCGCCAGCTTTTGTTTGCGCAAATCATCGGGCGTTAATACTTTTTCCTTTGAAAATACGTAAACCCAGCCGCCCTTGGACCATGCCAGAATAACAAAATCTTTTTTAACGCGGTTATTAATAATCGGCAGTACGTCCTTAAGCACAAGCTCAAACTCAGCTTCATTTTTAATCATAAACGGGATGCTTAAATTCATTACGGCGGGGCAAATATCCGACACTCCGGCGGAAGTAAATACACCCACTTGAATAGCGTCGCTGGAAAGAGAAGAAAGCATTTTCGATTCGGTGCCTTCCCTCCCGTCGTGACTGACGATTACGCGCACCTGGTTATTTGTAGACTTTTCCCAATCAGCCGCCATACGATCAAGCGCCCTGCCCCAATCGGAACTTCGCGGTAAAGGTGACGCGAATCTGATATTAACGACATTCGCCGCGGCGCTGCCGCGCTGGGCATAAACCGTACAAAACGAAAAAAAGAAAAAAAACGTTAAAATAAAACAAATTGTTTTTTTATTCATATTTTACCCCCTATTACATTATATCAATAATCATCCGGAATTGGAAGAAAAGAGAAATACACCCACGCGTTATCAAGCAACCAACGCGCCTTTTGCTGATTGATTATATTTACAAGCCTTGTAGACGTATTCAGGTTAGGATCGATGGCAATGGCTTTTTCAAGACAATCCTTATAAACGTTATAATTCTGGGTTGGAACGCAGACGGAGTGCGCGTAAGAGACATAAGCGCTCGCTGAATTTCCACCCGTTTTTTCAAGTGCCAGTTTATAATGCCGCTCGGCGAGTTCGGGATTTCCGCCTAATAATTCAGGCAAAGAAGCGTAATAAATTATGAAAAACTCATCTAAAGTGGCCGTGCTATAGTCGGGGTCAAGTTCATAAGCCCTTTGGATCATAGCGTTCCACTGCGGAACGTTGGCGCTCAAGGTATAGTCAAGCACGTCTATTGAATACGCGGAAAGCCCGCCGGCGACCGCCCAATACAGGAGGCCTACGTCTTCTTTTTTACATTTTTTAAGCAGGGGCTGTATCGTGCCTTTTTCGATAGTGGCCTGCTTAAAACCGGGATACTTGTTTTCAAGAGCGTCATAAAGCATTCCGTATCCGCGAAGATACAGTTGTTTCGATCGGCTCAATGCCGCTTCCCGGGCTTCCCATTCGTTTCTTTTAAGCATTTCCGCCGGTCCCTGCACAAAGGCGTTGGCATACATAACAAAAAGGGAACCGGTTGTCAGTAAAAGCCCTTGATGAGTGGGATTTGAGGAAAGCAGGGATTCATACAATTTAATGGCAAATGGGATAGCGTCCCCGACAAGTTTAGGATCCGGATCCCCCGTAAAAACGTCGGAACTACCGTCGCCCGTCAGAGCGTTGGCAACCATGTTCATCGCCAGCTTGTTAATTGAACAAGAAGGGAGTATGGCGCAACAGACCGCAATGACGGTAAAAATAATAATTCGTACTTTCATAATTAATAAGCTCCAACTGTATTATAACACATATTTTCTTTAAAAGTAACTATCCCTAGTTCCCAATAACCGTCCGGATATCTTTATTGATAGCGTCCAATTTACGGGCGACTTCGGCTTTCGCCTCTTCCAAACCGCCTTTGCCAACCTCGGCGCAACAAGTAGCGTAAAATTTAATCTTTGGTTCCGTGCCGCTTGGACGGGCGCTTACCACGGTGCCGTCGGTAAGGAAGAACTGAAGCACGTCGCTTGGCGCAAGACCGTCCGCGCCGTTTTTAATATCGCGAACCTTCGCTATATTTATGCCGCCGAGGGTCTTTGGCGGATTTTTACGATATTCTTCCATTATGCCGTTCATAATAGACGGACCTTCCGGTCCCTTAAAGTACTTTGAAATTCCCAATTCCTGCCAATAACCGCAAATAACGTAAAGGTCGTCAAGGCGGTCAAGAAGGCTTTTTCCCTTACTACGCCAATAGAGGGTTATTTCCGCCGTCATAGCCGCCGCGGAAACTCCGTCCTTGTCGCGGACTTCCGTCTCTACGTTGTAACCGTAACTTTCTTCGGTACCGAAAACATAGGTTTTACCCCCAAGTTCCCCGTGTTCCCACTTTCGCATGATATCGGCAATCCATTTAAAGCCGGTAAGGCACTCCTGACATTCGCCGCCGTAATATTCGGCTACTTTTTTTTGCATTCCGGTCGTAACAATGGAATTAACCATAGCGGCGTTTTTGGGAAGTTTTCCCAATTCCTTAAGGGACAGGAAAATATAATCGGCAAGCAGAACGCCCATTTGGTTGCCCGTAACCAATGTAAAGCCGCACTGTTTATTCGGAACGGCGATGCCAAAACGGTCCGCGTCAGGATCGGTAGCCATTACCACGTCGGCTTTTTCTTTGGCTCCCAATTTAATCGCCATGTCCAACGCCGCGGCTTCCTCGGGATTGGGGAACGCCACCGTGGGGAAATCGCCGTTGCCCTCGCGTTGCTCCGGAACCGTAATCACTTTTAATCCCAAGTCTCCAAGGACCCTCTCCACGTGCATCGCGCCGGTTCCATGCAGAGGGGTGTAAACTATTTTTACCTCACCCGCTTTTTCCTTAATAAGGGCGGGTCTGAAAAGGCGGGACTTTACCATCGCCTGATACGCATCGTCAATTTCTTTATCGATTATTTTAAGAAGCCCCTTATCCAGCGCTTCTTCGCGGGAAATTTCTTTTATATCCTTAACATTGTTTACTTCTTTTATAATACCGACATCATGCGGCGGAATAACCTGGGAGCCGTCGTTCCAGTACGCCTTGTAGCCGTTGTACTGCGGCGGGTTATGGCTTGCGGTTACGACTATGCCCGTATCACAGCCAAGATGACGAATCGCAAAGGATAATTCCGGCGTGGGACGCAACGATGAAAAAAGAAACGTCTTTATGCCGTTAGCCGCGAATATAAGGGCGCAGGCTAAAGAAAACTCCGCCGAATAGTGGCGGCTGTCAAAGGCGATTACCGCTTTTAACTCTCCGTTCGCGGCTTTTTGGGGGAATGTTTTAATAATGTAGGTGGCAAGCCCCTGGGTGGCGCTTTTTACAACGAGGGTATTCATGCGGTTATAGCCGCCGCCGATTACCCCGCGAAGACCGCCCGTACCAAATTCCAGGTTTTGATAGAAACGGTCGGTAAGTTCCTTCAGCGAATTTTCACCGCCTTCGTTCAGAAGTTTTTCCACTTCCTGTTTAAAAAAGGCGTCTTTTTCTTTGGAGATATAATCTTTCGCCCTTTCAATAATATCCTGACTCATCCTTTTTGCTCCTTTTTTTTGTTTATGGCTTACTAAACATATCATATTATACTATAATGAAAAAAAATAGTCGATCTTTATACGGTGTTTTCACCCCCGGACGGGTGGGTTGTTACGAAGGAGGTTTAACGTGTCTATATCGTTATTTGGGCGGTCTTTTCTTACTTTGCTGGATTATTCCCCTGAGGAAATTCAGTATTTATTGAAACTTTCCATGAAAGTTAAAACAGAGGCAAAAAAAGGGAAGAAATTCAGGCGTTTTGAAGGAAAAACCCTTGCTTTGCTCTTTGAAAAACGCTCCACCCGCACAAGATGCGCTTTTGAAACCGCTTTTGGCGAAGAAGGCGGCCATCCCGTATTCCTTTCCTCCGCCGATATACACCTAGGGGTAAAAGAAGCGTTGGAGGATACAGCCAGAGTCCTTGGCAGAATGTTCAGCGCGATTCAATTCCGAGGTTTTAAACAGGAAACCGCCGAAATACTCGCGAAATACTCACGGGTTCCCGTTTACAACGGACTGACTGACATCGATCACCCAACGCAGGCTTTGGCGGATTTGTTAACTTTGCAGGAAAATTTCGGCGCTCTTAAAGAGCGGACGCTTTGCTATGTGGGCGACGGGCGCAATAACGTGGCAAGAGCGTTGATGATTATCTGCGCCAAATTGGGGACGAATTTTACGGTAATAACGCCGCCGCAACTTAACGCCGATAGCGAACTTCTGCAAAAGTGTAACGCGTTCGCAAAAACATCCGGCTCCGTTATAACGGTTACCCCCGATTTAGGGGCGGTAAAAGGCGCGGACGCTTTGTACACCGATGTATGGACATCCATGGGCGAAGAAGATCAAAAGAAAGAACGGGTCAGGCTTTTAAGCCCGTATCAGGTAAACCAAAAATTGATGGATATGACGGGAAGGAGCGACGCTATTTTCCTTCACTGCCTACCCGCGGTTAAGGGCGAAGAAGTTACGACTGAGGTGATTGACGGACCGCAAAGCAGGGCGTGGGATCAGGCGGAAAACCGCAAACATACGATAAAAGCGGTAATGCTCGCGACATTGATAAAATAACGGCGGGAAGAACATGGGTATTTTTGACAGGTTAGGGAGTGTTATTAACAGTTATTTCAACGACTTTGGCAATGAGACCGCGGGGAGGCTTAAATCGTCAGGCGATCCCGATTTAGACGCGGCTTATGAGGAATTGGACGATTACCTGAACCATAAAGAGTATCGTTTTGAAAAAAATACGAATACGGATTGGCGGACGGAAAAACCTTCCGGCGTTAAACTGCCGCCGGAAGAATTACGCCCTGATTTTGATTTACTTGGAGTCAAGTTCGGCGCGGATAATGAAACCTGCAAAGCCGCGTATAAAAATTTATTAAAAATCCACCACCCCGATCGTCACGCCGGGCACGAGGGCAATTACAAAAAGGCGACGGAAAAATCCGCAAAAATAAACGCCGCATGGGACAGGATAGAAAAATGGCGACAGACGGCGAACATTTAAAAATAGGGCAGTAACATGGCGGAAGCGTCTTTTAAAATTTATACGGACGGCGGATGTTCGGGTAACCCGGGACCGGGAGGCTGGGCCTATGTCATGGTTCAGCAAACTTTTCAGGGCGTTCAGGTAATCGCCAAAGAGAAAGGCTCCGAGAAAAACACGACCAACAACAGGATGGAATTAACCGCGGTCATCATGGCGTTACGCGCTTTAAAAATGCGGACGGGAGTCCCGCGTCAGGCGGCGGTATTAACGGACTCCCAGTATGTGCAGAAGGGCATTACGGAATGGATACGCAACTGGAAACGTAACGCGTGGAGAACCGCCGATAAAAAACCGGTAAAAAATCAGGATTTATGGATGGAACTGGATTCCCTTGCGGGGGAGTTCTCCATTCAATGGGAGTGGGTCAAAGGACACGCGGGAAATGAATACAATGAAATGTGCGACGCTATGACCCAGGACGCTATTGCAGAACGGCAATTAACCTGATATTTCGCAATTCCCGGCGCAGACCGGCGCTCAGTCCGTTAGCGAAATGTAATTCTTTAACCGTTTCCTCGCCTTCTACGGTTACCGTCCTGTGCTGAAGATCATGTAATTTATTCATTTCCTCTTTTACTACAAACCATGACTTTTCGGAGTCAGCTATAATCAATTCGGGAAAATTAGCGGTTCCCGTAAGCCTTACTATTCCGGTTACCTGAATAACGGTTAACGGCTCATTGTTTTTTTCCTTTCCTCCTAATGAAAAAACCATTGAAGTAATAGCGAATAGAAAAATAAAAAATAATAAATATCGCCTTGCATTTAACAATCGCGGACTCATTTATTTATCCTGAAAATTCCATGACGTAAAATCTCTTTTTTTCCCGTTTAGGGAAAGTATGTCGCCCGCCCCTATACGGTAAGGCCCCGAATACGCGGGAATTACCGACCTGCCCATGGGTGTTATATTTACGCTTGCCGTTTTACCGGTCGTTGTTCCGGTTTCCGCGGCCCCGTCCAATACCGTGTTTATATTATAAGTAAGCAACGCGCCCGGCGCAAAGACATCGTTGTCATCCACCTCTACGGTGATTCTATTCAGTCCCGCATATCTTATATTCCCGCTTTGAGACGGTATTGTATCACCGGCATCCGTCGGACTGTAAACGCCCTCTCCGGGATAAAGGCTTATGGTAGTTCTCGCGGGAGCCATATGCGCGGTAATTGAAATCTCCCCCTTATAACCATATATTCCGGTACTGTCATTTATATAGTTAGCCGCCATCCAGTTTCTAAGTAAAATACTCCAGTCTTCGCCCATCGCGTTCGCAACCGACTGATAATCGTAATAATTTGAGGAAATAATATCACGGTAGACACCGTCGTCTTTTTGGAGCCTAAGCCATTGGAAAAAAAGATAAACTGTCGCGTAATCATCCAATACCGGATATGGATTTGTTGTCGTCGTACGGTTTTCCCATACAAAGAAATTATTGCCTTGATCGATTAATCCGCTGGTAGTATTACCGCCGCCATTCGTATTATACCAGGATATTCTGTCTGATAAATGTTGTCCGCTAACAATATATTCCGCGGCGGATGAAAGTCCCTCGTCAATCCAGATATCCATAGGGGCATATTCATTTTCATTTGAAATTTTTGTTACTCTTGTAACAAAGTTAATCATATGCTGCATTTCATGGGCGAGCGTAGTGAAAACATTTTCAAAACTTTCACCTATCATGCCCGGATTAGTATCTATATAGATCATATCACACTCGTTCGCTCCCGGTACTTCCGCAGAACTAAAAAAATTGCCATTCCAAAAATAACCGGCGACATAAGATTCATTTACGCCTTCTCTGTAACCATCCTTTATATCCAAAAGGAGAATACATAGTTTACCGTCTTCATCGCCGAAATAATCCGCTAACGCCATAATATCAGAGAATCTTCTGCCGCTAAAAGAAGGATTTTCAATACCAAAAGAGTTTATCATAAGCCCATAGATTGTTCTGTCATATCTATCGGCAATACTTCTCGCCTGCGCGTTACTAATGCCGCTTCCTGTTTCCACCCAGACATTGCAATGAACGCCTTCGGCTAAAAGTTCGGCTCTTACCCTATAATCCCTATCTGTCGCGTAATTGTAAGCCCAGAATTCCCTAGATGAATCATCGTTATTTAAATTTAAATAAAGATTACAGGATAAAAACAAGAAAGAAATAAAAATTACCAACAGCGTCCGTAACGCTAAAATTTTACCTGCCATGGCACACCTTATATTTTTTTCCGCTTCCGCACGGACATGGATCATTGCGGCCGACCTTTGGATGACTTCGCACTACGGTAGCGCCGTCCGGACGGCTTGCCTTATCCATAGGCGAAGGCGCGGCGGCGGAAGAGCCCTGTCTCGCGCCCGCAAAAGAACCCATACTGCTGTGGCTTGCCGACTGATTCGCTCCGATGGATCTGCTCACCGGACGACGCGGGCCACCTTCCGCGACTTGAATGCGAACCAGATGAAGGCGGGAAGCTATTTCCTGCCTTATGTCTTCAATCATTTCTTCAAAAATCTGAAAACCTTCCACCTTGTACTCCGTTAGCGGATTTTTTTGCGCATAATGGCGGAGGTATACGGCTTCGCGCAGGGCTTCCATGTTTTCAAGATGATCAAGCCACTTGCGGTCTATCACGCTTAAATAATTGTCGCGGATAAATAAATTCAGGTAATCATGCCCGATAAGGTTTTCTTTATCGATCAAGTCCTGTTCAAGATCGGCGATTATTCGCTTTTCCAACGTTTCGGAATTTTTATATTCTTTACTTTCGGAATCAACGACAAGTGAATAGCCGAATTTTGTACGAAGTTTTTCTATTAAATCCTTATACGCTTCGTTCTGATCGTTTCTCGCGGACCGGTTAAACTCGTCGATATAGTCGCCGATTATATCCTCGGTAGCGTCGTTTACGCGTTTTTTTAAATCATTGTCAACAAGTATCTCGTCGCGTTGTTCATAAATAAATTTACGCTGTTGATTCATCACGTCGTCATAATCCAAAAGGTGTTTGCGGATTTCAAAGTTGCGCTCCTCTACTTTTTTCTGGGCGTTTTCTATGCTTTTATTCAACATCGGGTGGTTAATGGCGTCTCCGCCCGACATCCCAATCTTTGACATGATATTTTTCATGCGCTCCCCGCCGAATAAGCGCATAAGCTCATCATCCATGGAAATGAAGAATTTGCTCTTTCCGGGATCCCCCTGCCGCCCCGAACGCCCGCGAAGCTGGTTGTCGATACGCCTGCTTTCATGCCTTTCCGTCCCTATCACATAAAGCCCGCCTGTGGACTTCACTTCCTCATAATCTTTTTTCCACTTTTCAAGCTCTTCCTTATAAATCGCCGCATACTGAGCTTCCGTAGCGTTTGTTCCCGCACGGCGGCGCGCGCGATGTTCGGGATTCCCGCCCAATTTAATGTCGGTCCCGCGCCCCGCCATATTGGTCGCGATAGTAACGGAACCTTTCGCTCCCGCCTCCGATATGATGAGCGCTTCCCGCGCGTGATTTTTAGCGTTTAACACCTCGTGCCGCACACCCCTGCGCGTCAGCAGGGAGGAAATTTTTTCGGACTTTTCAATGGAGACGGTTCCCACAAGCATGGGCTGGCCCCTTTTATTCGCCTCCGCTATTTCATCGCATAACGCCTTGTATTTATCGGATTCGCCGAGGTAAACTAAATCGTTTTCGTCATTACGGGCGACAGGCTTGTTTGTAGGGACAACCACTACGGAAAGCTTGTAAATTTTATCAAACTCCACCGCCTCGGTATCCGCCGTTCCCGTCATGCCTGAGATTTTTTTATATAGCCTGAAATAATTCTGAAAAGTAATCGTAGCCAAAGTCCTGTTGCGCTGGGCGATTTTAATCCGTTCCTTTGCCTCTATCGCCTGATGAAGCCCGTCGGAATAACGTCTGCCGTGCAATATACGACCCGTGAATTCATCGACAATCTGAACCTGTCCGTCCTGTACGACATAATCAACATCGATATGAAAAAGTTTATGCGCCCTTAAGCTCTGGGTAAAATAGTGAATGTACTCAAAGTTTTCTTCGTCTACAATCGCCCCCTGAATAAGGCCGCGTTTTTTAAGCAGTTCCTCGATAGCGGCCTGCCCCTGATTGGAAAAAGAAACGCTTTTATTTTTTTCGTTTATCTTGTAATCGCCATTAATCGTTTCTCCCTGTGTTTCATCGGGATATTCGCCGTTTTCTTTTTTTTCAACTTCGCGAAGACCGCCTACCATTTTATCAACTTCGGCAAATTTGTAGGTGTCGTCCTCCGCGGCTCCGGAAATAATCAACGGGGTGCGCGCTTCGTCAATTAAAATTGAATCGATCTCGTCAACTATGCAAAAATTATGTCCGCGCTGGACTCGGCTTTCCATATCCCTGTGCATATTGTCGCGCAAATAATCAAAACCGAATTCATTATTTGTGCCGTATGTTACGTCGCGCCTGTAATTTTCCTTGCGCTGGTCATTGTCCATGTGTGAAAGAATCGTGCCGACGGTGATGCCGAGGTAGCTAAAAATGGGCATCATCCATTCGGCGTCGCGGCTAGCGAGATAATCGTTTACGGTAACGACATGGATTCCGTCGCCGGGAATAGCGTTCAGATAAGCGGCTGCGACAACCATCAATGTTTTACCTTCCCCTGTTTTTAATTCGGCTATTTTTCCCATGTGCAGAACAATGGAGCCGAGAATTTGCGTATCATAGGCGCGCTCCCCCAAAGTCCTAAACCCCGCCTCCCTTGCCAGCGCGAAGGCTTCGGGTAAAATACCGTCCAGGGATTCGCCGTTTTTATAGCGTTCGCGGAAAAGGGCGGTTTGACGCGGAAAATCCTCCGCTCCAAGGGACCGCGCCCAGCTTTCTTTAGCGTTTACATTCTGAAGTATGGGTATAAGGGCTTTTAAGTCGCGTTCATTTTGGGAACCAAAAAGCGCCTTAATAAACTTATCGAACATAATAATATTTTATCTTAAAAACGCATATTTGACTAGATGTTTGTAAGTCAATATTAACACGCAAAAGAAGTGGTAGCGACAAAACGGTGACCTATGTTGTCTACCATTACGCCAAAGCCTTCAAGCGTCCGTACGCCTAAAAGCGACATATCGGTGTCTTCAGCGAATACTACAATGTCAGCCGCAGCATAACCTTCGGCGGCTAGTATGGCGTAGCCAATATCACGCTCGACTATTTCATTAGTGGCGGTTGAAAAACGTTTTTTTCCACGCGGGATTATTCCAGCATCCAATAACGACTGTTTTGGCAACCATGACAATTCCGAACCCGTATCGACCATTACCTCAATAGGCGGTGTACAACGGTGTTCTTCCTTTGAGTTGATGGCTGTCAGGTTTACCATGAATTTACTCATACTTGTACCTCCTATATTTACAATATAACTGTACTAAAGAGGTTCGTCAATTCGTTAGTTTTTTTACAGTTTATTACAAGTTATAGCAAGATGCATGCCCAGTAAACGACGGTTTTTCCGTTTGTTCAAGGTTAATTATCCTAATTTAGAATATCAAAACAAAAGTGCCAATCGTAATAAAAATACCGCCGATAATAGTTTTTGCCGTTATTGTTTCTTTTAAGACGATAAAAGCCATTACCATTCCTATTACCAGACTGAATTTATCTATAGGTATTACTTTTGAAGCTTCCCCGATTTGTAAAGCCCTGAAATAGCAAAGCCACGATAATCCGGTCGCTATTCCCGATAAAACCAAAAACAACAAATTTTTGTGGCTGATGTTCATTATTTCATTTTGTTTTCCGGAAATAAAAACAACAGCCCAGGACATAACAAGAACGACAATAGTTCTGATAGCCGTCGCCAAATTAGAGTTAATGTTTTGAATGCCGATTTTCGCCAAAATCGAAGTTAACGCCGCAAAAAACGCGGATAATAACGCAAATACAATCCACATGGGAACATTATAAATTGATATTTATATTTGTCAATGATTTTTACGATATAAAGTATTTAGGCGTTATAATATTTTTATAAATCAATTATCGCAGTTAAAGCTGTCATTAAGCCGATCATCGCGATTCCGACACTCGGCATAATAATACCCGGTAGGTCGCTAAAAATCTTCTTATTTATAAGACGAAACATCCAGCCTATCAGAATTAGCCCGAACGGGTTTATTACTACGAAAATAAACGGCACGTTTAGATATTTTATGATTATGGCGTATATCAGGATGGCTGAAGTTGCGATAACTAGGCTGAAAAACATGGCGAATAAAGGAATTCTTACAGCCTTATAAATCTTGCCAATAACGTTTTCTATTATATCTTTATTTACGCCGTTTTTGGTTAGTGTTTTACTAATTATTGGCATGAGACATATCGAAGCATGAATAAACAATCCGCCGGAAACCCCTATGACTGAAAATATCAAAAATGCCATTGCTATAGTTTTATTGCTTTGCGCGAGCCGGTTTGCCATTCCTAAAAAACCAAAAAAGTTTAATGGAACGCCTATTGCGGCAACAAGAATAGACGCGTTAAATCTCCATTCGGACATTATCTGCCAGTTACTATCAATAATCCTAGCGGGACCGGATTTTACGTTATTCCTGCCTTTTAAGTCAAACAATATATCCGCGAAAGCGCAGAGCAATCCGCCTATTATTCCAAATAAACCAAACACAAAATCTATCATATGCATTACTCCTTTTTCAATACCCCTTCTTTTTTTTCAATCTTTTTACCAGTTTCTTTTTATATTTTTCTTCTTTATTAATTATTTCTTCAATTTTACTTTCTTTTTTCTTTATGTCCATAGCTTCCTCTAATGTCTTTTTAAATAGATTTTGTGATTTCGTTCCTACACCAATTTTACTTTGTGCCTTTTTAGATTTATTCATTGATTTTTTAATATTCATTTTTTAATAATCTATATATAACCTATGTGCCTCTTTTCTTATCCCATCACAACTCTATTCCTGCCGGAATGTTTTGCCTCATACAGAGCCTTATCCGCTTCATCTATTAACTGTGTTTGGGAATTATGTTCATTTGGCATGACACTTGCCATACCTACGCTTATTGTTACATATTTTGAAATTTCACTCAATTGGTGTCGAATTTTCATGTTTTCAACGCTTTGAACCAATTCTTTCGCAAAATTTACGGCATTTTCTTTTTCAATATATGGAAGCAGGCATATAAATTCTTCACCGCCAAATCTTGCGACAAAATCGGTATCCCTTTTTATTTGGCTTTTCATACATTGGGCAATGGCTATAAGCGCCTTGTCGCCTTCCAAATGCCCCAATGAGTCATTGTATTTTTTAAAATAATCCACATCTACCATTAATATATTTACCGGAAGCTTTAAACGGCGGCTTTGTTTCCATATTATATCCATATAGTCCAAAAACGAACGCCGATTATTAAGTTTTGTCAATTCGTCAGTCATTGATAAAGCTTCTAACTTCTCATTTAGTGTTTTAATTTTGAATGTATCAATAAATGTTTCAACTTTGCTATTATAATAGAATATCCTAACCAAGGCGATTGAAAAAACATTTATAGTAAATAATTGTGAGCCTCCAAATGCGAATGATTGATTTTTATATGCAAGCAACCCTGCTACTATAAGATACCAGAAAACTAAAAAACTTATAAATATTTTCGGCTTGAAATCAGGTACAAATGTATATAAAGAAGCAAAAACATAGAAAATTTGCAATGCTAAAACTATATCGGCAAAGAATATATAATATGACCAAAAAAGATAATGTAGTAATATAAATAAATAACACATAAACCAGAGTATTGAATTTTTGCTTTTCTTTGAAAAACAACCGGTAAATAAAATAAAAAATAAAGTTATAAAAAGCTGGCATAAATCCGCAAGGAATAATTTATCAAATAGTAATGCGCCGATTCCATCAGCGTGAAGAATATAAAAAGGAAAATTCATTAAATTAAAAATAACCGTAATAATTCCTAGTAATTTAAGTCTAAATAAGTTATTTTTTAATTGCATTTGATCAAACTGTACTTTTAGTTCAGGCGGGATAGCTACAATTAATTCCTTGAAGCGTATTTGTTTTAACTTTTCAATTATTCTTTTCATATCATATTACCTATAATAATAGCCTGCTCCTACCATTCCTTTTTCCATAATTCACGATTTGCAATTTCCTTAAAACCGATACTTTTATAAAACTCCCCCGTTCCTCCAAAGCAATATTTTGCGCCCAACTTTTCTGTTTTTCTCATTCCCGTAACTAACGCTATTGTCGCCAAGCCCATGCGCCTATATTTTGGTATTGTCGCTAATGGTTCTAAATACGCATAGTTATTTTTTTTATCAATCCACATTCCGGCGAAACACGCATATTCACCATTTGGGGCTTTAATTATTGTAGTTAGGTCTTTACGGAAATTCGGTCCGCTTTGCATTAATATTCGGCAATCAATATCATTATCCGGATCAGGTTCGGGACCGTGATCAAATCCATACCATAAGCAATCATTTATTTTTTTGAAATCATTTTCATCGTCCAATGATATAACGGAAAACCCTTCGGGAAGAATTTGATTGGAGAAAGAAGTTTCATATGAGAATATAGTTACCGGTTCAGAGTGAATGTTTGTATAACCATGTTTTTCCAATAATTCTTTCTTTTCGATTTCTTTATCAATAATTGATATGGATAAAGACGTTTTACCATCGCTTTTTTCAGATAAATATTCTTCCGAATAACTTATCATTTCCGGCAACAATGAATTAAAACTGTTTTTTACGCTTATAAAACACTCGCCGGGATACATATCATAACACGCAATCCCGATAAGCTCGTTTTCATATTCCCATAAACCAAATCTATGCGCCAGTTTATAATTAAATGAGGGATGAGTATGGGCATATTCAAAATACTGTGGAAGTAAATAACCATTAAGTGTTTCAATGTTATAAACATCTGTCAGATATTTATGGACTTTATTAAAATCACTCAATAATTTATAACTTTTTTGGATAATATTCACTTTTTTCTCCTTATATTCAAAAAAGATATACTAAATCATTATTTAAAAATTAACATTTTTCATCATTTGGGTATGTTAAAAAAGGAATAATTAACATTTTTTATCATTTTCCATATTTTATTGTATGATTATTTATACACTACTTCTCAATCAATCCCAATAAATATTACAAATAACGTTCTGGGTGTATGCGAGCCGCTGTTAAGCGACGAAGCGCATACAGTCTTGTTGTGCAGTACGGCCGTATTTTATTTTCTACACACACAAACCAATACATCAACATCTATATTGTTTCCAAGTTCTTTTGATTTTCCACAAAATACAATATTTAATCCTGTTTCATTTACTTCTTTAGTCAATCCTTCTATCGTAAACAATACCCAATAACATTTACTATCATAATATGGATAAAATTTCTTTCCTTTTGTATATTGTTTATAATTATTTTTTACAAATTCATAATCATGTGTAGAAAAGCATAATATTCCATCCTTTTTTAAGACTCTTTTATTTTCTATTAACATTTTTATCCTATTTTTCTTTGTATATATATTTCCATATGTTTGAGCCCAGATTATTGAATAGTCAAAATATTTATCTCCAAATTCTAAATCTATTCCATTGCATAATTTATAGTTAATTTCCAACTTTTCTTTTTGCGCTTCTTCTTTTGCAATTTCAATTTCTTTTTCAGAAATATCTATTCCAAAAACCTTATAGCCAAGTTTTGTCAAAGCCATTGCTTCCCGCCCGGTACCACAACCAATATTTAGTACATTACCTTTATTCTTTTTAAAATATTTTCCAACAATAATATTTTCCCAATCTCTAAGTCCTAAATTATTTCGATCAAACATTTCTTTTATGTAAATATCTTCTAAAAAATGGCTTTTAACAATATCTCTGTTTTTTTGCATATATTTTCCCCTTTTGTAAATATATTCATTTTCAATATTTTTGTCAATCAGTTTAGGTAGTATTGCACATAACTACTTTTAAGCGAAGTAATATTCGCTTTATATATAATTTATTTGATTTTTCCATAAAACGTAATACATAATTCCTTAAATCCCAATTTTTTATAAAGCACTATTCCATCAATATTATTAGTTGATGTAAAAACAGTATAATATTTTATTCCATTTTGTTCAAAATATTCTATTGCTTCATCTATATTTAGATCATAAAAATCATTTATTTTTCCGCATAAGGTTGACTGGTTATCAATAAAGGCTCTTTCATAATATGTTTTTCTCATAAAATCCGTACTATAATGATACATTCCATATTTTTCATTCAAATACTTCGCAGAAATTGATTTAACGGAACATGAACCGCCTATTATAAAAAACACATTATTTAATTTTTAAGAAATTATATTATTAGGTATAATCATTTATTTTATTATTTCCTTCATTGCTTTTCCCCAATCACAAATTAAATTTCCATCCCAGGAAAAATATTTTTGTACTGTGGTATGAATAGGTCGGATAGTCTTTATTCGCTTCTCAACGCTTATAGTTTCATCGCATAAATACTCATCAAGCAGAAAATTTCTTATTTTACATAAATATACATCGCTACTTCCCATAGTTATAGTTTGATCGACTTCTAATTCAAAAATCACGGGACTTTTTGAAAGAACGGGAACATTAAGAACCTGTCCTTTTTCTGTTTCAATATCAACATTCATTTTGTCATTATCATAACCTCTTTTATTGCCGAAATAATCCGCTATGGGTAATATTTCTTCCGTAACAAGATTGGCGGAAAAAACTTTATTCGCCTGTATCCTATCTTTTGTAAGTTTTTTCTCTCCAATACAAGCCATTACTCCCATTTCTTTGTCATAGTAATAACTAAACCAGCAAAACAATCCGAAATTTGGAGTATTGTCCTCTTTATATGTCCCATACAGGAATAGTGTTTGGGGGCAAAAACTGTTTGATATTGAGTTAGATTTTTTCATTGTTTTTCTCTCCTTTTTATACGTAGTAAAAATATAAGATTTTGTCAATATACTATATTTATCAAATCAAAAATTAACATTTTTTTTATGATTCCGCAAATCTTTTTATAATATTTTTTTCTTCAGTTCTAAGATGTCTAACTGAAATATGAAATTCTCCATCTGTTTCATCGATTTTGATACAGCCCACCATTTGCGCCCGATAATTAAAGAGTTTTTGAATTGAATATTCATCCATTTCATGCTCTTCACAGATTTTCCAATCATTTTTAAAAGTATTCTTTAAAATACTTAGATTAGATAATCCAGAATAGACTTTATTATTATTATCAAGTGATGAAGTAATAATCCAGGCTTTATCATCTGAATTAATATTAAACTCTCTTACTGTTTCTTTTGAGGCTTCTTCAAAGAATTTATTGTTTTCTTTCATTGCGTTTTCCTTAATTGATTTATTTATTTTTGTGAAAGTCTGTCATCTTATTATATAAGTCGGTTAGCTTTTCTTCCGCATCATGCAATTCATTTTGTTTATCTGTTATAAATTTACTTAAATTATCATCAATCTGTTTCATTATTTTATTTAAAACTTCATTATTTAGTCTTTGCTTAAAATTTTGAATACTTTGAAGATATAATTGAAATAATAAATTTATTTCGTTATAATTTGTAAACTGCGGACTAATTAATCCTTCAATATTTAACTTTGCAGAAGCATTAATTTCATTTATGCGTTGAATAATCTTATCCGCATTATTTATTGATTCTTTTGAAATCTTATCTGTAATAACATTAATTTCTGTATTATCCACTCCAGTTAATTCAAACGGTTTACCCGCATGAACGATTGCATCAATAATTAAATTTTCCGCTTTAATACATAATTTAAATCCCTGAATAAATAAATCGTCAAATGATTGGGGCTCATTAATAATCTGTTCCATTTTTTGCTCCTTCCTAAATAGTCTGACATCCAGACAAAGCAATAATTTGATCGGGTAACATAACACGCGGTTCTGTGTTTTCATCGGCGCGTAAAAATAATTCATTCGTTTTAACGGCTAAACCAGTCCTACGCTTTTGTAAAAAATAGAACCTTATATCAGGGTGAGTTGATGTTATACTTTTAGCTTTTTTATAAGTTGATGCCGCTAAAACCAATGAAAATACAGGAATGCAATCTGGATTTATTTGTTTTTCAAAATCTTCTAATGATGTGGCAAAATAAATATCTGCATTTGTATATTTTCCGAGTTGCTTTTTATCCCATTTATTTACCCATGCAACAATCTGTTTCATTTTCAACTCCCTCTTTTCTTCCTCCGCGTCTCTTCGTGATGAATTTCTTCCATTGTTCATTGCTCACTGATCTTCTCCCAGTTCCGCCAACAAATCCTTCATAACGTCATCGTCAAAATAAGCTACCAGCATTAACTTGAGAAGCCGCGAGTTGAAACCTTCATGGATCATTCTGAGGGCGTCCTTTTTTGCCATCGCCAGATTTTTACGGACGGGGTCGGTCTCACGCGCGATCAACAGGGTTAAATCTTTATCAACATCCTCAAAATCCCAGTTTTCTATCATTATTGAAAGCCCGTATTCAAAAATATCCATTGCGCGGATGCCCTCATTGTCCAGATGCTTTTCAATTTCAAGCCAGCCTTCTCTGCGCACCATTTCACTTATCTGAAAAGCGCGCCTTATGAAGGTTATTTCTTCGCGCTCCCCCTCCTTTGTTATCGCGCCGCTAAAATCAATTTTTTCAAACGCTTTGGAATCGCCTGAGAGGTAGTTAACGCAGGCGGTTTCAAGGGGGTTGTTTTTTATGTCAACCATTGCGGCAAGCCTTATGCCGAACTGCGGCAACGCGTGGCCGCTCCGGATGTGTAAAATACCTTCCATCGCTATTTCCATAAGTTTTTTTATGTAATAGTCATGCTCGCGCTCAATTTTGAGCGTAAAAAACTCCCGGATAATTTCGCCGTCAGTTCCGTCAACCACGAGCCTCATTCCCGTCTTGAAAATATCCGCTGGCAAATCTTCCAATTCTTCTTCAAGCGCCAAAATGCCCTCGCGCCTTGCCTTTATGCTGAACCGTAAAATCGTTTCAACAAGGGTGTAATAATAGTTGCAAAAAGAACGGTAGGAAATGCCCCGCTTTTGGAGTATTGGTTTTGCTGTTTGTATTACTGTTTTAATGGCAGTGATAAAATCCGGGAGGGTTGTAATAGCGGTGTCGCTTATATCGACATAATCCAGTGAAGCGCAATTCGCCAATGTATCGGGCAGTGTTGCCAATCCCGAACCGCGCAGACTCAAGATGGCAAGGTTTTTTAAGCCGCCGACGCTGTCGGACAGGCTTCTCAGGTTTTTATTATCATCCAGAGAAAGCCTCGCCAGCTTTTCCAGATTGCCGATACTGTCGGGCAATTTTTCTATTTTACATCCGTCTAATGTAAGCTCTGTAAGGTTTTGTAAATTCCCGATACTGTCGGGTATTACTTTTACGGCTGAATCAATAAAAAAGAAATCGGTCAAATCCTTCAGATTACCAATGCTGTCAGGCAAAGATGTTAGTTTGTTGTTACCAACCAGCCTTAACACCTTTAATGAAGATAAATTGCCAAAACTTTCAGGCATTTTTTCAATCGCGGAATATTGGATAATAAGGTGGGTAAGGTTTGCCAGATTGCAAAAACTATCCGGCAAAGATGTCAATTTTTCATTACCTTCCAGCGTTAACTCCTTTAATGAAGATAAATTACCAAAACTTTCTGGCAGTTTTTCTATAGAGGTATTATCAATAGAGAGTTTGGTAAGATTCGTTAAGTTCCCGATACTGTCCGGTAAAGATGTTAATGTTCGATTGGCGTACATAAAAAACACCTTTAATGAAGATAAATTGCCGATACTGTCGGGCAGTTTTTCGATAGAGGAAGAGTTGATATTGAGTTCGGCAAGATTCTTAAATTTCCCGATGCCGTCAGGCAATGTTTTAAGATTTGTATTATGTGTGCTAAATTCCGTCAGTGATTGCAAATCACCAATCCAGTCAGGTATGTATATATTTTCCGGTAAATTAGAAATGTGAAGCCTGCAAAGGGAAACGGCATTGCGTATCCATGACGGAAATTCGGTTAATTCATTTTCTACGCCTAATATAATTGACGTTACATTACCGCAATTTTCCATAAACTCGGGCCATGTTCCGTCGAATTCGCCGTCAATGTTCAGAGTATCAAGCGACGCATTTTCAAAAAGCGGGGCGGCGGCAGGTAACAGCTTTGTTGTTATTGCAAGTTTTTGTATATTTTGCAATTCGTTTTTTCGGTCATGGAACGCAGCTAAGGCGTTTTGCAAATCTTCTTTCAATATTTTTTCTGTTCTATAAGACGCTACATTAAGGACTTTTGAAGAACACGCTTTTTCAATTTCTTTGATTAACGCTTCAACCGGGTTAAGCTTCGGTTCTTCCGGCTTTGTTTCTTTCCAGATAAGGCATTTGGGGCTTCCCCATATTATGATAATTCTTTCACCGATGAAAGAAATCAGTTCTGCTCTTTGTTCTTCACAATAGTTGTCATTCCTTGCATACACGACATCCGGATTCACTACAGGTTCTTTCGCGGATTCTATTTCATCCACAGCTTCTTTAATTGTGCCGCGAATTCGTAACGGCAAATTTCTGTACGCTAAGTTCTTTAATTCATCCGGCATAAACGCAAAAACATTCTCCAGACTGATTGTCTTCCGTGCGTTTATAAGAATATGCTGGATTAGCCTGTCGTCAAATAAAGGCAGTATGTCTTCCAGTCCCGCTTTTACTTCCGCGCCGTTTTTAACAATGTAACATTCCATGTTTTACTCCTTTTTAGGGCAGGCTTTACCACAGGTTATAGCGTGGCGATACTCGCTGTCCCTACATTGTTCTCTTTATATAATAAATCTTAAAATTAGGTAAACAATATAAGTCATCTGTAGTTCTTATGGAACTCGAATAATCCTCTCCAATTTCAAGTTCTACTTCAAGTTTATTTTTGATATAGTTATTATCTAAAAATGTATTAACTGGATATTTCTTATTTATGAACAAATATATTTCATTTAATGACACATCTTCTAAAATACAATCTTCAATTTTGAAATAAAATTTTTTATCTCCATTATTTTCCATAGAATCATATGAAAAAAGTTCTTCGTCCTCTATAGCTTTGATAGTTTCTTCATTGGGAATTTCATCACAGTTGAGATTCAATTTTGAATCAATATCAAATAAAATATCATCAAGCCACATACCTTGTTTAATATTATTTTCTAACCTTGATAAAGCATGACTTTTTGTAATTTCAACTCTTCCTATATTAAATAATTCGTGAAAAATGCAATCAGGATTTGAATGAATTATTTTTGTTAAATTATCAGAATCATTCATTTTTTCAACTGAAAAAACCAAATAATTATTTTTATTTATCTGAACTTTAAATTCTTCCAATGTCTTTAAAAAAACAAAATCGGCTCTGTCACCAATTTTTGACTTTATTTCCTTTTCGTCTTTAATATCTACAAACCATATAACTTTAATAATATCACTCATTTCCAACCTCCAATAAATGTTACATTTCAGCCACGCAGTTTACGCCGTGGCGGCTGATATTCTGCTTTTTCCGGTTTTACTACCTTCTTAATTAGGTTTATTAATTCATAAACCAAATATGATCTATTACTAATATTTTTTTCTTTTTTTATTTCAGCGTAATCTTCTAATGGCCATGCACCGGGAAGCTCATGAATTATATAAAAAATACAATTAGGAAATTGTTTAATTAGTTTTTTTATAGAATTTAAATCTGTAATTGCCATAGAAAAAGCTAAAAAGGAATCTGGTTTGATGTTTTCTTTAAATTCATCCAATGTTTTCACAAATATAAAATTGGAAACATTTTTTATTTCCCTTTTTATTTGTTCAACGCATTCATCTTTTGCAAGTATTACCGCATTCTGATATTTCTTTGTGCATTTTATAAACCCTTTCATATTTCCATCTCCTTTTCCCTGCATGGCGGCTTGCACCCTGTCCATTCATTAATATTTGCCAATATACTTTCCATTCTCATCAAATTCTTCAGAAACGGCTTGTGCCAACTTTCTAAGTGTGGGATGGGTTTTCCAAATCTCAATAAGTTCATCTTCAGAGATATGGCGCGGCGGATGACTGTCTGGTGGCTGTACAAAATAACTTTGAATTAAGCCTAAAGGTGTAAATTGTCCATTTACAATATTCTTTTCCTCAAAAAGTATCATTTCATTATCAGTCATAAAACCATCTTTATTGCTACGATAATAAAGATAAAAATAATTTTTAGAAAACAATCTAACCAATTCTTGTATTTTTCTCAAACCTCTAACAGCTTTAACTATTGACATTACAAGAAAATCATTTTTTTTAATTTGACTTTTGAAGTCTTCATAATTTTTAGCAAAAACAAGCGGAAACTGACCATTTACCGCTTCTTTGAGTTCTTTCTTCTCATGTGGTCTAACCCAACAAAACATTCTCTTATATTTCATTTTCAAACCTCCTTTTCTTTCTCTGCGTTCTTTGCGCCTTTGCGCCTCCGCGTGAGGTCTTCTTCCATTTCTCATTCCTCCTTGTAAACGCAAGCCTGCAAATTTCGGTATATTCCTCTTTAGTCACCTTGCTGACATCAACAAATTTAAGCGCGTGGCCGTCCTGCCGTACCGCTTCAAAAAACAGTTCCTTTGTCATGTATTTATCGGGGACAAATTCAAGCGCCCTGCCGTTAATTCTCATGCAGTTTAGCAGGAATTCTTTTGTCTTGAATTCATCGGGAACGTATTCAAGCGCCTGACCGATGGTTGTTTCATTCAGCATCGCCTCGACGCAGAACTCATACGTTCTCAATGACTCGTGAATGACTCCCAGCGCCTTCGCGTTTTTCCGCACCGCTTCAAGGCGGGATTCTTCCGTAGAATGAGTGTTTTTAGGGGTTCCGTTATAATCGCACGGTATAAGAAACTCTAAAAGAATAAATTGGCCTAAATCATTATTATCCGATAAAATCCAGAATATTCCGGAACACAATTGTTCTTCTTCAGGCTCTTCCAACGCGATTTCAAAATTTTCATTTTCCATAAGGTTCTCCTTTACCCTCAATACGTCTACACATAATATCAGAATGGGTCGGTCATAGAATGACCGTGCGGAATAAAATTGTGGTTTTTTGCATAAAAAAGTAGATTAGGCTCAGGTGTGTGGCCTACAATTCCCCTAAGGAATTAAACTACCACTGCCTCTCTTGCCTAATCTACAGTTGACAGATTAACAGATGAATTCTAATCTGTCAAAGGGGATTGGATGTTTTTCTGTACAAGCCAAGGATGCATCTTCTTGATAGTATTGATTAATTATAATATATTTCTATGTAAAGGAATTCTTATATGGACGTGACTGTTTTTAATGAATTGAAAGATTTTAAAATTAAATTATTTAAATCTCATGAAGAGAAATTAAGCGAATTCTCCAGTTGGGCGATTTGGGATGAGGATATCACAAATACGGAAATTATTGAAAAAAAAATAGACAAATTAAATGGTCGTGTTATCTTTGTTGCCTTAAATTTTAGCGGTGAACGAACAAAAAATTGGAAAATTTGGAATAATTTTCATTGTGGTGAAGGGGATAAAAATTTACGTGATCTTTTATCAGTGCCAGAATATGAGGGTGCTTATATTACTGATTTAATTAAAAATCGCCCGGAATCTAAATCTGAAGAATTAATGAAAGAACTTACGGATGAGGAAATAAATTACAATTTTAATATATTTTTTCAAGAAATTGAAATGTTAAAATCAGAGAATATAAAAATGTATTTATTTGGAAGAGGTGTGGAAATATTATTTAAAAAATATTTAAAGAAACAAGAAAACCATGAAAAAATTGTTAATCTTAAACAGAAAGTAATTAAATGCCAGGCTATTTATCATTATTCAAAAAGATACCCCAATTCCGTGAAAATAGCGCAGTATCAACTTAATATACACGGACATGGTGATACTCAGAAACCAAAAATATTTTGGCCTCCACTATGGCCCTTTTCCCAGTCTTTTTTTATTATTTCCATTTCGTTATTTATATTCAGAATACCATATTTTCTTGTTATGAGTTTAATTAACAATCTTACCTTATTGTTAAATTTTTCATAGTATCCGTTTAGTTTTGCTCTCTCATTCAAATCCATATCATGCCCGCTAAACCACACATTTTTTCCATGAATTGATATAAAGCTAAGAGTAAAACCTTTTATTAAGCTATTAATTGTATCTCTATTTTCTTCTTGAATAATTTCTTCTTCATTAAGTTTGCCGATTATTTCATCAATTAAATTCATTCGTTTTCCGCATCGTCAGACGCGCAATCCTTATTATTTTTGTCGATTGTGAGCCACTCGCCATCCAGATTAACGCGGGCTTTGCCGCCGGAAAAATCCTGCGCAAAATCGTACATTAGCGGGATTACTTCTTTTCCGGCCTTGTCTATAAAGCCGTATTCGCCGTCCAGTTCCACACACGCCAACCCTTCCGAGAAAGCGCCGGCGGAATCGTAAATAAGGGGAATGACAACCTTGCCTGTTTTATCTATATAACCGCATTTATAGTCCAGTCCGACATAAGCCAGACCCTCGCTGAAATGCTCAGCATCGTCCCATACAAAAGGTATTACCACTTTTCCCGCGCCGTCCAAAAATCCCCATTTCCCGTTTAACTGCATGCCGATTAAACCTTCTGAATAGCCGTATGAAAAATCATAGATAATAGGAATTACCTCTTGACCGTCTTTATCTACCAAACCGTATTTATCATTTAATTCGACAAGGGCAAATCCTTCATCAAGCTCTTGCACATAATCATATATAGTATTAACTCTTAATTTACCGGTTTTATCTATAATACCCCATTTACCATTGTTGGTTACTTGCGCAAAACCATTATGAAAATCAAAAGCAAGTTCGTATATTGGGGGAATTATCTCGTTTCCATTTTCATCAATAAATCCATGTTTTTTGTTGAGTGCCACATGAGCCAAACCTTCGGAATATTCGGCAATGTAATCATATTTGTTATCGGACATGGGATATTTCAATGCCTCCTTCTTTATTCAGGCTGATCCGTTGAATCTCGGAGCAGTTTTTGCAGGTGACTTCAACATAGCCCGCCGCCCGCAGTATATTCATGGAGAGCGCATATTCCGTCCGGCAATCTTCATTGTCGCAAATGATTGTAATGGTTTCCTGTTTTTCATCCATTTTTTTTCTTTTCCTCCCATTCCAAAGTTGACTTTCTTAAATATTCTTCAAATTTCTTTTCTTCTTCAGTTTTAATAAAATACTCCAAAAAATTATCTATACTATTTTTTAACTTGGTTGAATATTCAATTATATCTTCCAACGCAGCCCTATGCTCCCAATACAATTGAGCCGCTATTTCGTGATTTTTAGGATCAGCCCCTTCATCATCGCTGATTTCGGGATATTTTTTATTTTCTATTTGTCGGTAATTTTGAATGATTTTTACTAATTCGCAATTATCATTTTCAAGAGACTTTACCAACGCGTCCCTTTCCTCGACGCTTCTATAACGCAACATATTTTTACTCCCTATGAATAAGCGCCCGGCATACTGCCTGAACCTGAACGCCAAAAGAAAAGTAGGTGCCGGATAGAGTAAACTCTCAAGGAACAGATACTGCCATATCCAATTCATCCGGCTGTATCCCAGGGTGGTCAGCCTCAAGATCGGATACCGAGCCTACTTTTACAGGTTAGCAAATGAGAAACAGCCTGTCAAAAGGTGTCAAAAATTATGCGCAGCCATTTGACATAAAATATTTACGTCCTCAAATGTTTAAGCCTATACATAATATCAGAATAGGTCGGTCATATATTGACCGAGACGAGAAAATATTTTACTTTTTAGACGGGGTATTCATTATAATTATACGCCAACCCAAAAACCTTTTTTCTCATTGCTTCCGGAACATATTGGTTTGCTCCCCAGGTATTCTTTACCGCGTAAAAACATACTTCCTCCGTTTTTTGTTTTTTAGGCATATTTGCCAAACACCTGCCGTCATATTTAACAGCGTCAAGACAAAATTCATTGGTTCTGATTTTATCAGGCACGTGTTTTATAACATAAGGATTTTGTTTAACGGCCTGTACGCAAAAATCCTTGTCCTTCCAGTAATCCGCGGGTATTTTATCTACGATGTCCTTATAAGGCATAAAAATTCCCTTTATTGCCGTAAGACATAACTCTTTTGTTTTTAACGCTTCAGGAACAAAAGAAAATTCATATCTGGCGCGTTTAACGGCTTCAATACAGACCCTTTCTGTTCTGAATTTTTCCGGTATTTCTTTTAATGTATTACTCCGAATATAGTGATTTTTCGCTTTTGCCCCGATATAACACCATTCTTCCGTTAAAAATTCTTCCGGTATAAACTCAAACCCGCAAAGTTCATTATACAGCGCAAGACGGCACAATTCCTTTGTTTTGAATTTTGGGGGAACATATTGCAGATTATATCCGTTCTGCCGCACGGCCAGCAGACATATTTCCTCCGTTATAAATTCCTCAGGTATCCATCTAATCGCGCTTCCTTTATTCATTCGATCATTGTAGATTTTATGCCTTACTGTATCCGGCTTTACGGCTTCAAGGCATATTTCCGGCGTAAAATACTCGTATGGCAAGATGCTAATAGTAACCCCGAACTGTTTTATCCCCTCAAAAAATATTTCATAACTTAAAATATCTAAAGGATTTTTATATTTACGCTTAAGCCTGAATGCCTCCCCGATTCCTTCCATATTTAAAACATCAAACTTTATCGCCTCGTAATACATTTGCCTGGTCGTTGGCACGTTCGTAAAATCCTCAGCCCTTATAATCGGATAACCGTGTTTCATGGCTTCAAGCAAAGTGTCTTTATTCTGAAATTCCCCCGGAAGCTCTTCGAAAAACATATATTCACTGCTGTTTTTTACGGCTTCAAGGCATAGTTCGGCGGTTCTTGTTTTTTCAGGCACAAATCTGAAGTTTTCACCGCGGCTTTTCACGGCTTCCATGCAGACTTTCCCTGTTTTTAATTCGTCGGGTACATAATAAAGAGCGGCCTCGCCTCCGGAACGCACGGCTTCAATGGCGTCTTCTTCAGTTTTAATAACCGGCAGTTGATGAATTTCGTTTTCAATATCTTTGGGTATATTTTCATAAATTTTTCTTCCGGTTTTATCATCTTTAGGAATATATTCATAAATTTTTCTTCCGGTTTTATCAATATAAAAATCGTAAAATACCAGCCAAACATATTGCGTACAATTGGCCAAGCCGTTGGAAAACTTAAAGGCTTTCTCATATTTTGGGGCAATTACCATTACGCCTTTTTTATCAATAAAGCCGTATTTATAATCGCCTTGCCATAATTTCACCATAACGGGGGCCAGCCCTTGTGAAAAATCATCAGCATCAAAAAATTGAAAAGGAATGACAAGTTTTTCGTTTTCATCAATAAAGCCATACTTGTTTCCCTTTCTGGCCCAGGCCAGACCTTCGTGGAATTCACCCTTCTGATCATATTTCATAAATTTTCCCTTTATTTGTTATGGTTTTCCGTCATAACGATTTTATTTTTCTGCAATAGAACCGGACCGTATTATTTATAACAGCGCAAACAAACGCGCCTGTACTGAATACGGATGTATGCCCATCCGGTAAAGTAAGGTCATAGCCGGACACCAACTGCCATTCGTCACAGATTCTCTCATAAGGCAGGACTTTCTTGTTTACGACAACATAAAAAAATAAACCCATACTGAATACGGATGTATACCCGTTCGGTAAAGTAAAATCATAACCCGATACCAACTGCCATTTGTCCCCTATGATTCTCCGATATGACTGAACCGTATTGTTTACAACCACGCAAATATATGAACCCATGCTGAATACGGATGTATATTCCTTTGGCAGGGTAAAATCATAAGCCGGAACCAACTCCCATTTGCCCGCCAATCTGTCATGTGGCAGGATGCCGGTTCTCTTATAAAAACGAACCGTATTATTTACAACAACGCAAATACATGAACTTATACTGAATACTGATGTGTACCAGTCCGGCAGAGTAAAATCAGAAACAGAAATCAATTTCCAGGCTTTTCCATTTGAGACTATTCTTCTCTCATAAGTCTGAACCGTATTATTTTCAACAACACAAATCGATGAAAGTTTGCTAAATACCGAAGTATACCCGTCCGGCAAAGCAAAATTATATTCCGGCATCAATTGCGGATCATCAACATATCTTTTATCATACCCTATCATATAAATCTCCTTTTTGCCGTTGCTTATTTAATCACCGGCTAAAAAGCGCGGACAGCGCAAACCGAAGGCACAAATCATTTTGATGCTCATGTATGTAATATCAGAATAAGTCGGTCATATAATGACCGAGCTGAGAAAAGATACAGTAATTTTCTTTTATAAGTACCTCAAATTTTACTGTTTCCTGGCTTTGCATAAATCAAGGAGTATTACGCCTTGTACTCTTTCTTTTCCTTCGGTTTCATAGTATGTTTTTTGAATGTATACTGAACACTATGGATAGTCCACTCCAAATTTAGCTGAATTAAGGTAAAAAAGGGCGTTTTTTTACAATGAGTAATTTAAGAAAAAGATTTCAAACATTTTTTCCACTCACTCATTATATGACTGATCTATTCTGATATTATGTGTAGGATTTGGCACAATGACTACATTCGGCGGCGGACAGCGCGCCGGGTATTTAAGGAGGTTTTCATGGGCAGATATGGCATTGACTGGACAAAAGGCTTACAGAATTTTACTGATGAAGACTGGAATACCATCATTGTTGAAACAACAAAAATTATTGATGAAAATAATACGGATATGAATACTCTGTCCGGAGCATTTTATGATAGAGGCGTTTTATTTGAAATTATGAATGAAAATAAAAAAGCAATATCTGATTATACTTCTGCAATTAATTTTAGAAATAATTTTAATGCGGCTTATTATAATCGCGGAAGACTCTTCGCTCTTGAAAGAGAATACGATATTGCATTATCTGATCTTAATAAGGCGTTACAAATAAGCCATGATGATCAGGATACCATTAAACTTATAGATCATGTGCAAAAAGCAAAACAAATCAAAGAAGATAAAGAAAATTCGCCTCACCTGACCTGATACCCGCCACCGAACGCCAATCTTTGGCTTTAGGACAGCCTTTTTCTTGCCACAATCAAGCCGTTTAGTGAATCCGTAATCAAGGGAAAAATTGAAAACAATCATTGTACTTTGTAAACTTTTGCCTTTATCCCCACTCTAAAATATTAATTCCCTCATACCCCTTTGTCATGGTTTTACGATGCGTCCGGTGAGCGGACGCGGCAAAACCACGCCAACCTGACCACTAAAAAAACAAATATAGCTATTAGTAATTATGTCCTTATATCAAAAATACTTCTATTTATGATTTTTTATTTCTTATTTTTTTAGTGGTCAGGACGGGGCAATTATTCCAATTCACATATAGTAACGTTTAACTGCTTTTTTTAATTAGCATACATGGCGCAAAACTCTTATATCTTGGTACTTATGTGGGTGGGTGTTTTTCCCCATCGGGGGCGGCTTTTGGGGTTCATGGCCGGCGTAGCTCCGGCTATATCCACCCGTTTACATATCGGGTTTAAAGGGGGTTTACAAATGCAAACTACAAACAAAAAGCGGTTTTATACTCCGCAGTTTTCAGAAATGGCTTGAGTCTCTGTCCGCCGCCTCGCTTGGGCACTCGGCGTGTCTATGCCAAAAGCAATAGACATCATAGTTAAAGAATTGTCTTCTGCAATTCCGTATTTATAAAATGCCGCCATGCGTGCAAATGCAATCCACGTTCCTTCGCTTCCTTTTCGTCTATACCGATGTTTTTTAAGGCTTTTTTCAATCCGTTTCTTAAATGCCTGCCGCATACAGGCGTTATCCCGCCGTCTAGCGAAAAAACATAACCGTCCCCGTTTATCCGTATCAGTTTCCGTAAATCCCCTACCAACTCCGCAGTCAAAGGGATATGATGTTTAATCTTGGTTTTCGTTGATCGGTATCCGTAATTGTCATACTGTCCGCACAAAAAAAGATGATCGTTAAATATGTTTTCACCCCGAAGCCCTAATAATTCCCCGCACCTCATACCTGTACACGCAGCCAGCTTGTTAGCCGTGTATCTTAACAAATCGTTATTCCATACCTTTTTCCAGTCATAGACAAACAACGCCTTGAATTCTTCCTGCGTAATAATCTTGATTTGCTTCCGGTCATTTAATAATCTTTCAACGCCGATAAGCGGATCTCTGTTCGGAATAATCCGTTTCTTTGCAGCCTACCGTAACATAGTCCTTAATGTACCGAAAACACCGTTAATAGTCGTGTGTTTATATTTTTCCGCGATCAGCTTGTCAAACCATTCCTCTACAACGTCAAGGGTAATTTTTTCAAGCCTCATTTTTCCGAAGTAGGGCAGCAGGGAAAACTCAACAACCTTCTTGCATTTATCCGCATACGCTGCCGACACCCGTCTATAGCGAACATTTTCCCTTTTATTAACCCCATCTCCGAACATACCATAAGGACTTCGCCGAACACTTTCCCTATTTCCCTGCTCATTCCGGACACGAAGTTTGATATTGTGGTGAAATGCGGCTCCGTATCCTCCGCCGGCGCTTTTACCGCCATGTTTTCCTTACACATCTTCGCTATTTTCCTTGAGCTTATTATCCCCAGCGAATAACAGTACAGGATAATTTTTAGCAATATCCCCGGTTTTATCGTCGCAGCCCCGGTTTCTTCGTTGTTGTACTTGCCGTCAAACACGCTCAGATCAAGTTTCTTGTCAATTAAGCGGTTTAACGTGTGTTCGAATGTTCCGGGCGGTATTTTTCCGACAAATTCTCCGTTAAAAAAAGGCCCTGGCCTTTTTCGGTTTCTTTATAATGCGCCATAATGTGTTGTTTTATCATTTTTTTCTTTTTTTTGTCAATTTTTTTATTTGTTATGTGTCATTTGGGACTTTTTCTGCAACTTCGTTATACGCCGTTTGCGCACTTTTAATACTATTTTACAAAATATTTTTCTATTAATCTTTTATTTGCTTCAATTATTTTTTCAACTTTTGTCATATTCGAGTTATATACAAAATCATAATTAATATCTTTAGGTTTAAATTTATTTATGCCATATATTATACTATTAGAAGGCATGTCTTTTGTAACTATCGCACCTGCGGCAACAAAAGAATTTTCACCAATTATTATTGGTCCTAATATTTTTGCCCCATCAGCGATTACAACATTTTTACATATTATTGGATTACCAACATTTTCCCATTCATTATTAATTTTATTAAATTTCATATTTGTTCCAATGGTTACATTTTGAAGTATTACAACATTTTCACAAATTTTTGAAGCAATAATTGTACATCCACGTGCATGATGGGCAAATAATACACTTTTATCTATTTCAATACAATTAATTTCACAACAATATAATTTTTCCAATATATTTTTGGCAAAATATTTTAATATTTTATTTTTAGAATGACAATTAATTTTTACTAATTTTTCAAACATATTTATATTATACCTTTTTCAAAATATTTGTCAAACAAACTTTTCATAACATTTATTATAATACATATATACTATAATATCAATCTTGTCCTAAATTATTTTCTAACCATTTTGCGCAAATGGCATTTAACTACTTTTAGACGCAGGTTTTTTGCTTTCATCATCTTTAATATTTTTTTACAATGATCTATTGATACTTGTTTCTTCACCGTCAATCATTATTTTATATCGTTCTGTTGAATATTTTAATACGCGATAATATGGATATTCTGGTCCTTTGAAATGTTTCTCCAACCCATTATACCATATTTCTTTTTTATAATAATATCATTTACTACCTCTATTTTCCAACCAATGTTATATTATATAAAGGATCGGATAATGTAAAATAAACGCTCTCACGGTTGCATTTTTCAATTCTTTTGTCTTTTGTTCCATACCCTGTACAAAATGTTAACCATTCAATTCCGTTGTTTTTCGAAACAGAGATGGTTGACGCTGTTGGGTACCCGTCTAAATCAATAAGCGCTAAAATATAATAAAGTCTTTGCCGCGAAATAATATTGTATTATTTTTTATACATTTTATTTTATTCCTTTTTTATCCATTGAGACATACCTGCTCCAAATTTATCATTTGGTCTTTTTTCAAATCTATACTTTTCATAAAATGATTCTCTGCCTTTTGCAGACATTAAATTTACAAAAATGGTTTATCCCTTTTTAATTAAGGCATTTTCTATTGTTTTTTCTTGCTCTAATGTCATAAAAACCTCTATTCTTTTTATATTATATTTTATAATGCATTCTTTTCCATTGTTCTTTGAAACCTATATTTTCCCAAAATTTTATTCCACCTTCATTCCATTTTAGTACATCAATTTCTATTTCTTCTATTTCCAATTTTTCCAATAATTTATTAAATGCATTTTTTCCATAATGTTTTCTTCTTTCTTCCCGTTTAATAAAAAATTGTCTTAAATATTTTGGTTCCTTTGTCATATCACATAAAGCATAGCCTATTATTTTTTCTTCAATTATAAACAAAAAAGCCTTATATCCATTATTAAAAAAATCATTCATTCTATTTTCTAGTTGGGTAATATCCATTAAATTATTTGCCTTTTCGTCTTCAATTAATTGTTTATTCATTTTTGCCAATAATTTAATGTCATTTTCCGTACATTCTTTTATTTCAATCATTTAATTCCCTTTTAATTTTATTGTATATAATTTATATTCTTTTATTCTCCTACATCATCATATGCGACATCACCGCCATGAAAAATACATTCATATATTTTATTTTTTTTATAATATATTTCCTCAACTCCATTAAACCAATGAAAATCACCGTTTATTTTGCAATAATAGGAATAATCGCCATTTATATATTCGGATGGTCCTCGAAACGGTTTTTCTTTTGGTACATTTAATAATGCTTCCTTTAAAAAATCTCCGGAAAAATTATCTCCTATTACCCTGCCAATATAGTTCATTGACCAAAAAGGAATATTTTTATTCCATAATGCTTCTTCTCCGGCAAATTTTGATCCGCCTAAATATGTATCAATGTACTTTAAATCTTCCTCTGAATATTTAAAATCGTGAGAATTTGGTCTTGACGAGTCAGTTTGATTACCTTTTCCCGCATAAGTTGCCTTTTTTGCCTTAATTAAAAATTCAACTACATTTTTATCCATTAAATTATAACCTCCAAAAATTATAAGCCAAAAATAGGGAAATCTAGCTGTTCTTCCGGAATATCCAATTTTAACATATTATTCTATCGTTACCTTATAAAGCCCAATATATTCCGGTGTTTCTCCTTTCTCAATTTTTATACAGCAATGTAAATATCCAACATGATAAAAAATATGCCGTAATTGCGCTAAAATTAATTCCATTTTTGTTAATTCCATTCCATTGAAAATAATTTTATTCTCAAACGTTTCATCTGTTAATTCATTTAAATATTTTTGGACTTTATTTTTTACGCTTTCATAATATTTTTCTATTTTATTCTTTGTTAATTTATTTTCATCCTCAAGATATATTATATTTAAGTTTTTTTTGTGAAATTCCGGCTCAACGTAATTGCTCGGATCAATAAAATTTTTATCCAGTGAATGTATTAAATGATAAAAATGCTTCCATGTTTTAAATCCACCTTTTACCGTATCAAATTCATTTGCCGGAATTACGTCCAATAATATTTCAATATTTTGAAATATTTGTCGTGTTTGGTTTCTTATACTATCTGCCAACATATTTCCTCCTATATATATTTATCAAGCACCTTACGCATAACGTTTGTTAAGCGAACTCCATACTGTTTTCATAATTCTTCTCCTTTTATCTCCTTATAGAAAAAATATCAAATTAGAAACAAAAAAATTAACATTTTTCATCATTTTTAACATTATATGTAGTACCCTTTTTCACTATACTAAAAATAAAATCTTAATAACATTGTTTTTGAATATGCCCCGGCACTTTCCATTGTTTTTTTTGAGTTGTGATTATAATACCAGCAGCCTGAAATAGGAATTTTCCCTTTTGACTTTACAATATTCTTTAATCTATTTAAAATATTTGCGCCATATCCTTTTTGCCTATATTCTTCTCGTACAATCATTCCTATACTGGCATATATGTCCACAATTTTTTGATATTCTATTATACCAAACCCTATTACATTATTTTCATGTATCGCAATATATATTTCTTCATCAATTAAATTATTTATGTTTTCAATCTCACTTTTTAAAAAATCACGGCAGAGATTTAATGTTTCCATGTCTTTTTCAATATCAGTAAGTTTCAATTCAATAGGGATAATTTTATTTGGACTTTTATCAGTGTATATAGAAAGATATGCCTGTTTTTCAAGTTTTGTATAGTTATCAATCGCATGGCTGATTAAAAACTCATCTCCGGTTGGAATTAATGCTTCCCTAATTGATTCATATTTTTTTATAATTGTAAATAATTCTTGTGAAATATTTCTATATTTTTCAATTACATTAAACAAAACCAATATAGTTTCACTATTTATTGAGAAATAACCTATTATTTCATTTTTATACATTATCTTGTAATGATTACCGTCTCTAACATGGTTTTCCCAAAAAGAATCGACAAGTATTCTATTATTTATATAATAGTCTGCCACTAATGTTTTTATATCTTCAAAATCACATTTTTTTATGTCAACAAAACTTAAAAATTTATCCATACCGCATTTCCCTCTTTTTAAACCATTTTCAGTAAATAGTCAATAAGAATATGATTAATTTCCTTTGAAATTTCATGATTAATACCATTGGAAATGAGAGAGCGTTATACTCACTCATTAAGAATTATTTCTTGATTGCCGTCATCAAAACAAGCGTTAAATATTGCTCTTTATCGGCGTTATGGAGTTCTTCATCGGCAGTATTGCGCCAAATTGCTTTTCCATCGGGGATTTCATTCGCATATGTAACTTCAACCAAGCCGGATTTGTCCCACAATTTTTTCCACCATTCGGCGCTGTGCCATGAGTACATATTTGGTTCCCATAACGGTTTCATCGCTTCCGGCAGACCGTTTTCAAACTCACAGGCCAATCCGGGATTTACGATACCGATTTGTCCGTCTTTTTTAACAAGTCTCGCGAAACAATCCCCTAAATAACATTCGTCCGTTCCATAGTAATGGTATGAGTCGATACTTATTATCGCGTCAAAAAAGTTATCGGCATAAGGCAGCTTATGAGCGTCCGCCTGAATCGGGAAAACCTTATCGCTAACGCCCGCTTTAACAAAACGTTGATAATTATCAGTAGCGTTGAACCAAAGGTCATTGGCAAATACGGTAACGCCAAATTCCTTCGCTAAAATGATCGATGTAAATCCGGCTCCGCACCCCATGTCCAATATACGCATACCGGGTTTCAATGTCATTTTTTTACACAATTCTTCAAGAAGAACCGTACAATTTGGTCCGATAAAATACACTCTGTTTTTCCGTATGTCTTCAATCATTTCATCGATTAAAGCGCCGTATTTTTGTTCATACAAAAAACTTCTCATTTAAAAATCTCCTTATAAATTTTCATTTATTTTTTTTAATTATTTATAATATATATCAAACGATAGCGGATTAGGCGGATAAAAAATTATCATTTTTCATCATTTAAGTATATTAGAAACAAAAAAGATTAACATTTTTCATCATCTATAGCTTTTTTTTTAATGGGGGCAAACCATTCCACCTGACAAAAGTTTTCATCATCGGATAATCCGTATATTTTTACAAAATAAGTACCATTAAATAAACAATAATCACGGTCATATTCACAAATAAAAAACTTTTCAATAGCGGAATGAATATTGTTTATATTGGTCTGATTAATCTCAAGATAATTATGCTGTCCTATGTAACGAAACTTGGCATATAACGAAGAGTTAATCGTATAACCTTCAAATTCTTCAGGAATGTTTTTTAATGTCTTCACCTGGATTGAAGGTAGAAACCAATTATAGTCTACGTCTGTATCGCGGGCTTTTACTAATCCAATATAAACATCCGGTTCTGATACGTCTGTTATCTTATTGCGTTCATTTTCCCAAAAATATTTTATTAATTTATGAACATGATTAATCGCATCGCTGCGGGAAACTTGATAGTTTCTGCTTATAACATGAAATCGAGGAACCATTACTATTTCCGGTTTAAATAATATGCAATTTTCAAATAATGTCGCATCATGCAAATTAATAGGAGGCGTTAATTTTACTATCTGCCCTGTTTTACGGATAACGCCAGGCGTAACGCCAAATTCCCGTTTAAAAGACCTTACATATGACTGCTCGTAATCAAAACCGTATTCAAGGGCAATACTTACTAATTTAAAATCGGTATTGAATAGGCTCTCAAGGCTTGCCGTAAGCTTGCGGGAACGTATGTAAGCCCCAAGAGACTGATTGAATGCGAACTTGAACAGTCTTTGCAAATGGACTGATGAAAGCTCTACATTATCCGCCAGAAGATCGGCGTTTATGTTTTCTTTTATCCTCTTTTCTATCTCATTTAGTACGCTTTCAAGTAGATCAGATGGCTTTTGCATGATATTTCCTCTGAAAAATAACTTATGTATGGAAGTATATCAAATAATTTGAGGTTAAAAATTAACATTTTTCATCATTTATTAATATCATTTTAAAGACCGTTGGAAAGGTTGTTAAAGCTAATTAGCGTAAACCGTTTTACTGCCGCAAACGTCGCAAAAACGCGCGTCATCAGGGTAAATGAATTTGTTCTTGTGCGAGTCGCAATCCGGGTTTGTACAAATATTCCGACGCGGCTCATGTTCATCGGATGGCAAGGCGGCTCCGCATTTCAGGCAAAATTTAGATTCAACGCGGTAAGATTCCGCTCCGCAATTAACGCAATTTTTCATAAAACACTCCTTACTGTTTTAAAGTAAAATAACCCGACAGGATAATCACCGCGCATCGGCGGGATTTTGAAACCGGCGTTTATCAGCGCCGCCCCGGTGTATGTATCGTCGTTCACGTTGTATATTTTATCATAGAAAAGCCCTTTCAGTCTAACATATACGCACAAGGGATTGCCCTGCGGTTCCGTTCCGACGACAGTCAACAAAGATTCAGAACCGTCTTCGGCGGCAATCTGCCACGCGGTAATCCCCGAACTGTCATAGGGGCTTTTCAGCCGGTAATAAAGCCCGTTGTAAATTAAAAAAGAGCAATGAGCGGTGAGCAAAGTTAAGATTGTTGTATCTTGCTTTGCTATTTGCTATTTGCTCTCTGCTATTTACTATTTACTCTTTGTTCAGCCCCTATTCTCCTTGTTTGTTATTTTGTAGTAGAATTAAACAAATATGATTATATGCTGCGGAGAAGCGTTAATTGACATGGTACGTGTGCGGGTTCCCGGTTCGGGGGAAGGATTTTTACCTCTGCCCGGCGGAAGTCCTTATAATACCGCTATAGCCATAGGCAGGCTGGGAGCGGGGGTAATGTTTTTGGGGAAATACTCCAAAGACTTTTTTGGGGAGATGCTTCTTAAACGGTTAAAGGAGAATCATGTAAATGATGATCTTATAATTCGCTCGGAACAAAATTCCTCTCTTGCCTTTGTAAATCTGGAAGAAGGCAAAGAGCCCGAATATGTTTTTTATACTGAGGGAACCGCGGATCGGAGTTTAAGTATTAAGGAGCTTCCTGAAAGAATCCCCAATGATACCAGGTGTATATGCTTTGGTTCTATCTCCATGATAATGGAACCTGCGGCCTCGGCAATTGAAACATTGATACTCCGTGAAAACGCGCGAAAGAACACTGAAAAAGAAAAGGCTGTTATTTCTTTTGATCCCAATGTCCGACCTTTTATGATAAAGGACAAAGAGGCATTTATCAGGCGCACGGAAAAATTGATCGCAGCTTCCAATATCGTAAAAATTTCTAACGCCGATTTAGGCTATATATATCCGGGCATGGATACCGATAAAGCCGTTGAGAAAATTTTAACCATTGGACCTTGCATGGTTATAGCTACAATGGGAGAAAATGGCGCGTCGGCTTTGCTTCGGCGTGATGACGGAAGCATAATCAGGGTCAGCGCTCCGGCTGTGGATGTTCCCCTTGCGGATACCATAGGCGCGGGAGATACCTTCCACGGGGCTTTCCTTTCATGGCTTGAAATAAAAGGGATGATGTCCCGTTCCGCCCTGGCAAACATGGGCGATACCGAACTTTATGATGCTCTCTTTTTTGCCAACAAAGCGGCTGCTATAGTATGTTCCCGCAGGGGCGCGGAGCCTCCCACACGGAAGGAAGTGGAAGAACTGAAAATCCCCGCTCCAAAGTCCGGGGATTAGACGAAAACAGGAGCGGCAAAAAAACTCTCTACCTCTGATACGCCTGTTTTCGGAAATCAGAGAATTCAAGTGTGTAGCCGTATCGGGCGATCACCGTCTGTATGGCTTCGACTGCTTCTTCTTTTTTCTTGTTTATCTTATATCCGGTTATTACAAACTTTTCATTTGTTCCTTAAAAAAATATTTTCCTTATATAGGTGTGTACTTATGGCTTTGCCTGACCGAAAATAAAGATTTTTTGAAAAAAATTAACCATGAACGCGTAGTTAGTCGTCTTATCTTCATATTAGTTCATGGTATTTTTTCCTTGACCACAAAATAAATACACTCTATAGTAAAGACAGTAATATGAGAGATAACCAATGCCAATATTAAAAGTCTCACACTTACACAAACGGTTTAATTTAGAAGCGGGATTCTTCGCCCGTTACGGTCGTTTTGTAAACGCAGTAAATGACATTTCGTTTTATATCGATAAAAACGAATCTTACGGACTTGTCGGCGAATCCGGATGCGGAAAGACCACTACGGCGAGAATGTTGGTGAGAATGTACGAAGCCGATTCAGGGGAGATTCTGCACTACGAAGGGGACGATCCTATCGCGATAGCCGGTTTAAAAAAAGAGATGTTAAGGCGATACCGCGAAAAGGTACGCTATGTTTTTCAGGACCCGGCAAGATCGCTTAATCCGAGGATGAGCGTCTATGAGGTTTTAGTTTCCGGATGCCGACGACCGTTAAAAAAGAGAGGAGTTAGCGAGAAGGAACTTCGCGAAAAAGCCGCCGCCATTTTGGAAGAGGTGGGTCTTCAGGCGGCCGACCTTGAAAAACGGCCTTCGGAGTTTTCGGGCGGCCAGCGCCAGAGAATTTCCATCGCCCGCGCGCTTTTAATGGAGCCTGAAGTTTTAATCTGCGACGAAGTGGTCTCCGCCCTTGACGTGTCAATCCAGGGACAGATTCTCAACCTGTTACTCGACATCAGAAAAAAGAGAAATATGTCCTTTTTATTCATAGCCCACGATTTAAAAGTGGCGTGCTACTTTTGCGACCGAATCGGCGTAATGTACAAAGGCGAGTTGATGGAAGAAGCCCCCGCCGCGAATCTGTACCGTGACGCGCTAAATCCCTACACAAAGCTTTTGTTCTCCTCCGCCGCCGGAACTCCTGTCGTTTCACAAACAGAAAACGCGAATAAATCCCATCCTTCCGTCACAACTCGAATAACCGGCGCATCATGTTCCTTCGCACCCAGATGTCCTCAGGCAAGCGAACGCTGTTTCCGCGAACACCCCGAACTAACGCAAGCAAGCGCCGGACACTTGATACGCTGTTTCAATACTTGATCTAAGAAGACCTCTCACAAAGGACACAAAGGAAGAGAAGATCAAGAGGGGAACCTTCGACCTTCGGTCTCGGTTGAGGTTCACAAAGAAGAATCAAGGGGTTCTTGTCCGTAATCTTATCGTAAAGCTTCACGCTTATCCTTCGTACCAAAACCCCTTCTCCCCTCTTTGTGATCTTTGTACCTTTGTGATCTGCGCACTGTCGGTCGCCTAAAGGCTCCCTTGCTTTTATTACAGACGGCGGCGTTTATCGGCGCTACGCTATGCGACATTATTCATCCACACGGCTACCGTGCGTTTAGCTAGCGTGTGTGAAATTTTTTTAGAAAATTATTATTCATTGACATATTATAAAAAAGATTTTATTATGTTTTCAGGAGATATTAATATGAAAAAAATAACTATATTTAAGTATATAATGATTTTTTTGTTTTGCGGCGCATCCGCGGTTTTGTCCGCCCAAAGCAATTATTATTACGAAGGCTCGGGAGGTACCGGAATACGCATCGCGGTATTACAGCCGTCAAATAATAATCTTCCAACGCAGGAACAGTGGCTTTTACGGCTGGTGCAAAGTACCATTACCGCGGATTTTAACAAATACACCGCCATGACCGTGATTGACCGTCAGAATCTGGATACGATTCTGGGCGAGCAGAAAGCGTCTCTTTCCGGAAATTACTCGGAAGCTGATTATATCAGTATTGGGAAATTGACTAATGCCAAATATATTCTCGCGGGAACTCTCTCTAAAACAAGCGGCGGCTTTATTCTTGAATTGTCCGTTTCCGATACCGAGACAGGGGTGCGTAAGGCTTCGTTTGCCCCCAAAAATTGCTCTCTTGACGATTTGCAGAGCACCGCCATTATAAAACAAGCCGAAGAAGAATTACTCGGACAAATGAGCATAACGCTGTCCGCCGCGGGAAAACAGGCCCTGCGGGACAGTGTTTCTTCAGCGCCGCAGGCGGCGACCGGTGCCGATACGTCCGCGGCGATTACTACGGAAAAAGGCGAGCGTCTTTCATTCATTGATTATCTTTCAAAAACCGCCGATTCGCTTTATACGTTAGGTGAAATACAGGACGCGCTTTGGTACTACAGGTGTCTATCCTATTATTACCCCGGTTATTACAAGGGTTGGCTGGGCATTCTCCGTTGTTTTTCCCGCGATTATACCAATTTTGATTTTATTGACAGTGAAATATATATGGAAAGGGCTTCCATTACCGCGGCAAACAACGCCGAAAAACAGGAAGTACAAAAAGTTCGCGGTGTGTTTGACGCGCAATGGCAGTCCATAGCGGCCAAGCGGGAACAGCGGGCTATCGAAGAGGCAAAGAAGCGGCAGGATAATTTTCACCGCATGACTTTCAAACAGCAGAACGGCACGCTTACAGAGTATACGGGCTCAAGCGAAGAAGTGATTATTCCGCCGGAAATTACCGTCATCGGACAGGCCGCATTCCGTCAAAACGGTAAAATAAAACGGGTCGTGCTTCACAACAAAGTTACCGCCATAGAGAAGGAAGCTTTCGCGAATTGCACGGGTCTCGTTGAAATCATCATTCCCGCAAGCGTTACGAGCATAGGTCCAAACGCGTTTTATAATTGTTTCGCCCTTACGGACATAATTATTCCGGCGGGTATTAAGGTTATTCCCGATAACGCTTTTTCGGGATGCAAAAATTTAAGGAACGTGACTTTGGGTAACAACGTACAACGCATTGATAAAGCATTTATGAACTGTGAAAATCTTGTAGCGATAATTATTCCCCGTAGCGTGACAGCCATCGGTGATTTCGCGTTCTCCCAATGTAAAAATCTTAAAACCGTTACTCTGCTCAATGACAAAGTAACAATCGGAAAACGCGCTTTCCTGGGATGTCCGCTGACCAACAAGGAGGAAATGATTAACCGTTTTGGCGCGGCGATTTTCAATTAGTCCTGGTTTATCATAACCACGAACCACATGACTTTTACCCCGAAATTTAATCGTTGTTCGTGTTGGTTAGCCCCTGTTAACCCTTGCTCTCTGGCATACCTTAATTACTCTAATTATATACCAAATAAAGAATTAGTCAAGCTTTATTTGTTCACTTTTGTTCACTTTTATTCCCTATTATTCCCTATTGCCAATAAGAATTGCCTACATATCCGCCTACATTTTTATTATATTTCGCATAACGTCAACAAAATGCTAATTCTTTTTGCATAACAGACATATAAAAAATACCCCTGAATTTAGCGTATAGAAGCTCCTAGAGCCGTTTCAATACCCGTTGCCGTATCATTTCACCCTTAACCCTTTAAAAGCCTTTCAAAAGCCGTTTTTTGCGTTTAAAAATTGAATGTCGCGTAACGCTTGAGGTTTCAGAAGGATAGCCGCCTACGGCGGTAGGGCTGCGCCCTAATAATTCGGGAAAGAGAATACCCATTTTTTTAACTGATTTCTCGCAAAATGTCGCATTAAATCACTCTTAAAAACCCGTGTGAAATGGTCGTAATTCCACGAGAAACCCCGCAACCTACAGGCACAGCGCAATTCAATGCGGCGGAACTACGGGTCAAGCCGTACCCCCCAGCCGCCCCCCTTCCCCCCGAACCCCCTGCGCCCCCCCGTTAAGGTATCTGATTGAACTCGGGGGGAAGGGGGACTCTAATGGGGGGTACGGTTTGGGTAAACCTAAAACCCTACGTTCCGCCGAAAATGCGTAGTACGTTCTTAAAACAACCAGCGGAGCGGAATACGCACACGGCTGACGTTAATGATACAGCCTTCACTTTCCGTTAAAAATTCCCAATTCCGTAGTGAGACTTTTTTCCGCATAATGAAACATACCCAATCCCTATCATTTGATTATTGAAAAATCCAGAAAATTACTCCCTCTTGAATTTACACATTGATAAATTTATCCGCTAAAACCCTTATGCGAAAAAACCGTCATAAAAATTTACTGACAAATAAAACTTGTTTACAGGCGGTTTTTTCGCAAGGGCGATGGTTGAACCTAACCGCTCTCTTTTGATAATTTAAAAAGCAGAAATTATCTCCCTCTTGAATTTCCACCCTGATAAATTAAATCGCTGAAACCCCCATGCAAAAAAACCGCCATAAAAATTTATCGACATATAAATCCTGTATACAGGCGGTTTTTTCGCAGGGGGCATTGATTGATGATAACCGTTTCCCGATGACTGAATGACCTGATGACCAGCACAATTATCCGTTTTCAACATCTCCCTATAGCCCTTATTAATATAAATTTATTATTATATATATTAGTCATTAAGACATTAAAAAATATAAATATATATAAATAACAAATAAAACTTATTTATGATAAAAAAAATATAGCCGAATTCTATGACAAAATTAAAGTCATTTCTGACTGTATATTTGGTCATTGTTTCGCAAGCCCGGGATTTTTTTCATCGGGGGGAGCGTGCGCCCCCGATAATTGCTATTATTTGTTAATAGCAAATTCTTTTCCTGTCAGAAAACGTCGATTTTTCGCCTGTTTTGTTTACTTTAAAAAAGTGGCGCACGGGAGAACCCGCCCCACAGGACAAAAAAAATAAACCGCTACACAAGCCCAATCCCCACCCAAAACCGCATCTCAGCCGTCCTTCCCTGCGTAAATCCCATTTCTTTAAGCCTCATCGTAAAAAATCTTTCACTTACAGCGTGTTCCTTATTCTCATCGCACCAATCGGCGTATGCTTTATACAACTCCCTAATCCGTATCGTAATATCGCTATCCTTAACGCACCGTTCTTTAATGAAATTGCCGATAACGTCCATTTCTCCCCTGTATTCATCAGTCGCGTTAAGAATATCAGAAGGAGCGATTAACCCCTCACGTTTCCACCGAGCCGTCCCTTCCAAAAGCCAATTAAGAATACCGCTTGCCTCTTGTTTCAATTTAGCCTCTAGGTTCTTATCCTGTTTATCCTGCGCAATAGTAGTAGTGAAAGGAATTAATTTAATCCGCCGCCAAATGCCATGATCCGTACCTTTGATCAATGGCTTATGGTTTGTAGCCATAAAAATCTTGAAAGCAGGGGTAAAATTAAAATATTCCCCATACAAAAAACGGGCGGTAATAGGGTCATTACCCGTAATCTTTTTAATCAGCGGTTCAGAAAGCCGCCGCCCCTGTTCCGCTTCCGTAGTAGATACAAAACGAGTGCCCCTCAATCGGGCTATATCGTTTGTATATTGATCTGTATTCTTCTTCATAAAACTTTCAGTAGGCGTAGAAGTCGCGTAATCACCTAACAAATTTTGTATCGTATTCAAAAAAGTAGTTTTTCCGTTAGCCCCACAGCCATACAAAATAAACATAGTTTGTTCCGTATTATCCCCCGTCAAAGCCCACCCCGCCGCGGTTTGAAGGAAATTAATCAATTCAGGTTTATAGTCCATAATTTCACGGATAAACTGTTTCCAAAGCGGACAATCGGCGGACGGATCATATTCCGCATTGGCAAGCTTGGTTATCATATCTTCCTGTCTGTGTTCCCGAAATTCCCCTGTTACTACGTCAACAGTTCCATTACGGACATTCAAAAGCCACGGATTGCCGTCAAGATCATCAGCCGTAATATTCAATTCCTGAATATATTGAGCCGTCTTAATCATCGCTTCACGCCTTCGGATACTTTCGCTAATCCTCGCAAAATTCTCAATATCGATCCTTTCCCGATAATCGTCAGTCTTTGACAGTTCGTCATAAATATTCCGCACGGTTTCAAGCCCTTTTTCATGAATCAAAGCCCCGCCCTCATCGGTTTTCCAGTTCGTACCGTTCCACACAAGCCATTTTTTCCAAGCGGTAAAATAACGAATATCCCGCTTATGTTCCCTTAAAAGCCTTTCGGCATTAGTAGAATCGGTAAATTGGATACTCCCTTTTTTCAGTTCGCTAATCCGCAAATAAACGCTTTCATCTAGAATCGCTTCTTTCATAATTTTTCTCCTTGAATAATTTTTTAGATAACATAAGGCATTGGCAAATAAACCTCGGTTATTCTGCATTTAAAGGTAAGACCGGATTAAAAAGACGGAAATAAGTAAAATGTGCAATTATCTTTACCTTGTCTAATGTACTATGACCAGTTATACTATTAGTTAAGGAGAAACTTATGCCGAAGACCCAAACCATGACCCTTGACGAAAAATTAGCCATATCAAATAAAGCTATTGCTCTTAAAAATTCAGGCGATCTTGATGGATATAATCGTCTTATGAAAACAGTTCCCATGCCTCCGTATTTGGCAAAAGTAGCCAAAGAAAAAATAGGCGTAGATTTCCTCATAAATGGCGGTTGGAATTTATCGGAAGCTGAGGCTAAATTTGGACAAGATTGGCTTAATAAGTAATATATATGGAAGTAAACATCGCGTAAAATGTTTCCCAAAGGATGCATATCATATTGCCTGTGATTCCCACAAAACAAGACTGAAAAATGTACTGCGTTCCCCCGGCATAGACCCCATAGAAAAAGCCCTGCTCAAACAACGATACATTAATCTTTTCGCAGGTCAGGGTGGGTATGTGGAAAAGCAGAAGAAGGCGTTGGGGTAATGAAAAAAATAAATTGCTTAATAAATAAAAAAGTAGCAAATAGGTTTGTATATGAAAACAAATTTTGATAAAAAAAATGTTACTTGGGAAGGTATATAAAACAACTTAAAGAATATAAACAGAAATTCCGATGAAACCGACGAAGGAAAACAGGCATATTTTAAAAGAAAAATTATTAGTCATCTTAATAATCTAAAGAAAGAGGAAGCCAAGAAAATTATACCATTTCATCCCAAAAAAATATACTAAAATAATTATTGCGCTCCCCCTCAAAAAATGTTATTATAATTCAAGAGGATAATAACAATGAATTTATCAAACTTTACCCCTTTAAGCCATGAGGACGCAATAAAAGCGTTAAAAGCCGGAGAAATTCTTTATAGTGAATCAAAAAAATATGCGGATACTACATATCACTATTATAAAGGAAATATTCTTAAACATGATTCTTATTTTGAACTAGGCGAAGGCGAAGTTATAAAAGAAGACGAACTTCCTCAAATTTATCGTTTTAATGAACATGTTTCAACAGATGATATACCAGATGAAATTGACGAAAATTATATAACTATTTCTTTTAATGACGACGGTACGCTTTCTGCAACTTCTTATTGGGAAAGTAAACTTTGTAAAGAAGGTTATCATTATCTTGTTCATCATCATTCAGGTGTCTATTCTTTACTTCTTCCAGATGACAAGGAATTTGATGACGGCGTTGCTCTGTCTATATATATAACAAGAGGCGCTTATAAAGGAATAGAAGATTGCCTTGAAATCGTATTTGATAACGGTTCTAATAATCCTTTAAGAATTTTCTTGCACCATTCACAGGTATTTGGCTTTAAAAATATGGAATTAGGCTGGAAAGGACAATTATATATTTATTCAGCTTATTCTAAATTAGATAGTTTCTACTATTTTATTTAAAGAAGTATGTTACCGAGAAACTGATATACTTCCTTCAACATTAAAACTACCACCAGAAAAAACAACAAAAACAAGTAAAACATCAAAAGTCAAAAAGTCTGCCCCTGCTATTAAAACTTCAAAAGCTAAAAAATCAAAAAATGCGAAAAATATGAAAACTGGCAAAACCATATCCAAAACCGCTAAAGCGAAACCGAAACCAAAAGCACAGATAAAGGAAAAGCAAAAAGGCAAACAACGCCCTAAAACCAAGTAAAGCAAGATACATTAAAAACATTCTCTTTAAATAATCATATTTTTATGTTATAATACCTATCATAAGGAGCATTCTTTTTAATGGCGAATTTAGGCGTTTCTTGTTCAAATACAGGCAAATTCAACGAAGCAACCCGAGTACAAATGCCAGCCCTAGTTCATCTTACAAAACTGGGATACCGGTATTTCGGCAAGATTTCCGAAGAAACAGTAGGGACAATCTATGACCCAGATACAAACATACTTCTTGAAGTATTTAAAACCCAATTTGCGAAACTAAACCCCCAACAGGAAGGAAAAGCAGAAGAAACTCTCCGTACTATCAAACAAGAACTGGATAACGATGATCTTGGGCGTTCTTTTTACAAAAGACTTACAAGCATTTCCCCCCATCGCCTTATAGATTTTAATAATCCGCAAAACAACCAGTATCATTTTACAGCCGAATTCACCTGTAAACGGGACCATGATGAATTTCGACCTGACATTACTCTTTTTGTAAATGGTTTGCCCCTTGTCTTTATCGAAGTTAAAAAACCATACAACCTCGGCGGCATGATTGCAGAAAGCGAGCGAATGAATAAACAACGTTTTCCAAATAAAAAATTCCGCCGTTTTCTTAACATCACTCAATTTATGATTTTTTCAAATAACCTTGAATATGACAGTCTGGGTGGTATTGTTCCCATTCAAGGCGCTTTTTATTGTACAACAGCCCGTAAGACAGCTCCTTTTAATTGTTTTCGTGAAGACAATATAAGCAATGAAAATATACCTCCATTCATAAAAAATTATCCTTATAAAGAATTTAATATCGAAGAAGAAAAACATATTTTAACTGATTTTAATTGTCAGGTTATCCACCATGCGCCGGAATATCAAACAAATCTGAATATCAATACCCCTACTAATCGTATTATTACTTCAATGTGTTCCCCTGAACGCCTTTTGTTCATTCTTAAATACGGTATCGCCTATGTAAAAATGGAACGTGAAATTGACGGCATAATAGAATCAACAGACGAGAAACATATTGTACGTTATCAGCAATTATTCGCCGCATTAGCGGTTCGTCAAAAATTATCCGATGGCGTAATGTCCGGCGTAATCTGGCACACACAGGGCAGTGGAAAAACAGCCCTTTCATATCATCTTACTTTTATCTTATCTGATTTTTATTCAAGCCGTAATCAAGTGGCAAAATTTTATTTTATTGTAGACAGGATAGACCTTCTTGAACAAGCAACACAGGAATTCGAAGCAAGAGGCTTAGAAGTAAAAACCGCAACCACTCGAAATGAATTAATGGAACAGTTTCGCACCAATCAGGCGCTTGAAGGCACAAGCGGCAAGCCGGAAATAACAGTAGTAAACATTCAACGTTTCAAAGAAGATAAAACAAAAGTTGACCTTCCGCCTTACGCCACAAACTTACAGCGTATCTTTATAATTGATGAAGCCCACAGGGGTTATAATCCCAAAGGTTGTTTCCTCGCAAACCTTCTTGAAGCGGATAAAAATTCCGTAAAAATAGCCCTAACAGGAACGCCCTTGCTTAAAGAAGAACGTGCGTCATGGGCTGTTTTTGGTAAATATCTGCATACATATTATTATGATAAATCAATTCAAGACGGTTATACATTAAAAATTATCCGGGAAGATATAGAAACATCTTATCGGTTAAAACTAACGGAAATATACGAAAAACTGGACAAACTTGTTGAAAAAAAAGAGCTAAAAAAAGAAGCTATCAAAGAACATGAAACTTATGTAAAAGAATTATTACGGTATATTATTACCGACTTAAAAAAATTCCGCATTATACAAGGCGATAATACATTAGGCGGCATGATTATTTGTAATACTGGTGAACAAGCAAGAAAAATCTCTGAACTTTTTTATGAAATACAAAATGAATTAAACGCAACTTTATCTGAAAAAAGCGCTTTTAAAGCCGGACTTATTTTGCATGACAGCGATGATAAAGAAACAAGAAAGAAAATTATTAATGATTTCAAGAAAAACATGGATATTGATATACTTATTGTATTTAATATGCTTCTTACAGGTTTTGACGCGCCTCGTCTAAAACGTCTTTATTTCGGGCGTAAATTAAGAGACCATAATTTATTACAGGCATTAACCCGTGTAAACCGTCCGTATAAAAACAACCGTTACGGTTATGTAATAGATTTTGAGGATATAAAGCAAAATTTTGATGAAACCAACAAAGCCTATATTGCCGAACTAAACCGATTTAATGATATAGAAGAAACAGGGGAAGGAAACGAAACCGATACATTCCGTCAAATCCTTGAAGATAAAGACTCTCTCATTGCTCTAATGCAAGAAAGCCGTCAGGCATTATTCAAGTATACAATTAACAACATGGAAGAATTTACTTCCGAACTGGATACAATAGAAGACAAACAGGAATTAATAAAACTTAAAAAAATACTAATATCTGCCCGTGATTGCTGGAATATTGTTCGTTCTTTTGGTGATGACGAACTAAAACAAACATTCGCAAAATTTGAAATTGCTAAATTGCCTACAATGATTTCAGAAATTCAACATCACATAGATAATATTAACTTAAGGGAAGCGGTTGAAGGAAACGACGCAACACGCCGCCTTATAAATGAGGCAATGCAGGATATTGTTTTTAACTTCCGTAAATTAAGCGAAGAAGAAATGAAGATTTTATCCGGCGGCGCTGAACTACAGGATAAATGGCGGCGTTCTATTCAGGCATTTACTCAAAATATAGATCAAGACGACCCTGAATTAATTACCCTTCGTGAAGCTTTTATGCTGCGTTTCAAAGAAAATGGTTTTGTAATAGATAACGTAAAAATATTTAACGATTACTCTAAAGCATTTGATGAAGTCCTTAAAAAACTTTCGGAGCTCCAAGTACGGAATAACGCTCTGTTAAAAAAATATAACGGAGACGCAAAATTTACTATCGTTCATAAACGTATAAGAGAAGAAAATGAGCGTCGAAAATCAGACAAAAAATCTCCCATTATTTCAAATTATGATGAACAGATTTTAGACGCGCTTCTTTCAATCAAATCAGAAATTGACCAAAAAGTTTATGACCGAAACGACATTCTTAAAAAAGACGATTATTTCGAACAGACAATAATGGTACAAATAAAAGAAGGGTTGAAAAAAATAAACATAGAATGTGAAAGAGAAGATTGTGTTTTTATTCAAACAAGAATTTCAAAACAATATCTTAATCAATATAAAGAAGCGTATCCGGCGGCATAAATACAGGGGACAAAATGGATATTAAAGAAAAAACAATATCATTAATTGACTCATTAAAATCCACTTGCCAGATTTACGGTATGGGCAACGACGGCAATGAATATAAAATCATCACGCAGGTTTTCTTGTATAAATTTATTAACGATAAATTTGGTTATGCCGTCAAAAAATTAAGAAAGGAACTTTTAAAAGCTGAAAAATGGGAACTTGCCTATGCCGGAATGACTAAAGAAGACAGACAAGACATTTTTGATGAAATCGGACCTGATATTCCCCATCTTGAACCTGAACACTTAATTTTTAATCTTTGGAACCAACAGTCAAAAGGCGATTTTGATTTAATTTTTGATAACACAATGACGGATATTGCATATAAAAACATGAGTATTTTCTCTACACAAACTACACAAAATACAAAAATCCCGCTGTTTGAAAAATTAACGGAATTTGTAACTGACCCTGCTCAGAGAGCGCCATTCACAAGGGCATTGGTAGATAAACTTGTTGCCTTTTCTTTTGAAGAAGCGTTTTCACAGCATTATGATTTTTTTGCCGCAATATTTGAATATCTTATAAAGGATTATAATACGTCAGGCGGCGGCAAATACGCGGAGTATTACACCCCTCACGCAATCGCTACTATTATGGCTCGTTTATTGGTTGGCGATAATCCCGATTTGCATAATATTGAATGTTACGACCCCTCAGCCGGAACAGGTACGCTTCTTATGGCAATCGCCCACCAAATAGGCGAAGACCGTTGTACGATATTTTCACAGGATATTTCCCAACGCAGTAATAAAATGAACAAGCTCAACCTAATCTTAAATGGGCTTATTACTTCCCTTGACCACGCAATACAAGGCGATACTTTAGTTTCTCCGTATCATAAAAGTGATAACGGCAAGGAACTTAGACAATTTGATTTTGTAGTTTCCAATCCGCCGTTCAAAATGGATTTTTCAGACACAAGAACAAAAATTGCCGCCATGCCTGCTCGTTTTTGGGCCGGTGTTCCCGGCGTTCCCAAGAAAAAGAAAGAAAGTATGGCGATTTATACTTGTTTTATACAGCATGTAATTAATTCGCTAAAATCCACGGGCAAAGGTGCTATTGTTATCCCTACAGGTTTTATAACCGCTAAAGGCGGCATAGAAGCAAAAATTTTGAAGCATATAGTAGAGGAACATATCGTGTCCGGTGTTGTAAGTATGCCGTCCAATGTTTTTGCGACAACAGGCACTAATGTTTCAGTACTTTTTTTTGATAATTCTAAAACAACTAAAAAAGTAGTTTTAATAGACGCTTCAAAACTTGGCGAAGAATACAAAGATGGTAAAAATCAAAAACGCCGTCTCCGTGATTTCGAGATAGATAAAATTGTTAAAACTTTTCAAAATAAAAAAGTAATTGATGATTTTTCTGTTGCAGTTACTTATGATGAAATAAAAAACAAAGGCTATTCGCTTGCCGCTGGACAATATTTCGATATAAAAATAGAATATTCTGAAATTACACCCAAAGAATTTAAGCAAAAAATTGCTGTTTATAGCGACAATTTGAATAACTATTTTAAGCAAGGAAAGAAACTGGAAACCGAGATAATAAAAAACTTGGAAAATTTGAAGATGACGGGCAAATAAATGAAAAAAACAAAAGATATACAAAAAGATAACAGTTTTATTACGCAAATAAAAGATATTATATTCACTGCAAGGCAAAAGGCTTACACGGCGATAAATTCCGCTATGGTAGAAGCATATTGGCTGATAGGCAAGCGAATAGTTGAAGAAGAACAACAGGGCAATGAACGGGCAGCTTATGGCGAGGAAATTATCAAAATATTGTCCGTTGAGCTTACTAAAGAATTTGGAAGCGGATTTGGCACACGTAATTTGTGGGATTTTAAGAAATTTTACTTAACTTTTCAGGAAGCTGAAATTCTGCACACACTGTGTGCACAATTGAGCTGGTCGCATATCAGATTGATAATGAGAGTAGAAAATAAAGACGCTCAAAAATACTACCTAAAAGAAGCCGCAGAAAATCATTGGTCGGTAAGGACATTAGACAGAAATATTTCCACGCTGTATTATAATCGGCTTTTATCTTCACAAATTAAAGAACCTGTTATACAGGAAATGAAAGAAAAGACAAAAGATTTCCAACAGGATAAATTTGAGTTTATAAAAAATCCTGCCGTATTGGAATTTTTGGGATTGCCGGACAACAGGGGATATACGGAGAATGCCTTGGAACAGGCGATTATTAACCAAATGCAAAAATTTTTACTTGAAATGGGCAAAGGTTTTGCATTTGTGGACAGACAAAAATTGATAAGGACTGAAACCGGCGAATTTTACATAGATCTAGTTTTTTACAATTTTGTCCTGAAATGTTTTGTGCTTATTGAGTTAAAGACACATAAAATAACACATCAAGACATAGGGCAACTGGATATGTATGTGCGTATGTATGATGATTTAATAAAAATTGACACAGATAACCCAACGATTGGAATTTTACTTTGTACCAAAACGGACAATACTATTGCAAGGTACTCAGTTTTGAAAGAAAACAGTCAGCTTTTTGCGAGTAAATATATGCCTTATTTGCCGACCGAAGAAGAATTAAAAGCCGAAATAGAACGGCAAAAAGAAATTTTTGTGATGACGAAGAAAACAGGAAATGAAAATGAATAAGGTGAAATTGGGGGATATTGCCAATTATTCAGATACTCGCATAAAATGTTCTGATTTATCCTTCGAAAATTTTGTTGGGACAGATAATATTTTGCAGAATAAACAAGGTAAAGAAAATTCACAATATACGCCAAATTCTGGTTTTACTACGGAATATATAAAAAATGATATATTGATTGCAAATATTCGTCCATATCTAAAAAAAATATGGTATGCAACAAATGATGGCGGTAGTTCGGCTGATGTGCTGACAATAAGAGTTAATAACGATAAATATTTACCAAAATTTATTTATTATAATTTATTACAAGATAATTTTTTTGATTTTGCCATGAAAGGCTCGAAAGGTTCAAAAATGCCTCGTGGTGATAAAAATCAAATTTTAAATTATCCAATTAGTAATTTTAATATACCAACTCAAACCGCCATAGCCCATATTCTTTCTTCTTTTGATGACAAAATTGAACTTAACAACAAAACAAACAAAGAATTGGAAAATCTAGCAAAGATGATTTATGAGTATTGGTTTGTACAAAATGCGGATAAAAAATGGGAGAAGGGGAAATTATCTGATATAGCAAATATAACGATGGGACAATCACCTGATGGAAATTCATATAATGAGCAAGGTGAAGGGATAATATTTTTTCAAGGTTGTACT